>JAEEGL012787604.1_pt1 | contig 13480 bp, 17 predicted proteins | sample 9134231 | NCBI WGS metagenome assembly JAEEGL01 (sample SAMN16246548, study PRJNA631951) | gut metagenome | biome: gut microbiome; feature: rumen; material: fiber-attached | host: Bos | place: Iran: Karaj | collected 2018-10
CTTGAGTGCTGCTCGGGCGACCTTGCAGATCTTAAGGTTAAATCATTCGACGTTGAAGCATGGTCACCCAGACAGCAGAAATACTTCGAAGTAGGAAGCTGCTCCAACCTCGGCGATGCACAGGCAAGAAGACTTAAAATCCGTGTAAACGGAAAAGACGGAAATAAATATTTTGCGCACACACTGAACAATACTGTAGTTGCTCCTCCCAGAATGCTTATCGCATTCCTCGAGAACAACCTTCAGGCTGACGGTTCCATCAGAATTCCTGAAGTTCTTCGTCCTTACATGGGAGGCATGACCGAAATCAGATAAGCGCTTGAAAAGCGGAGACGAAATGAACAGATATTTCAGAGCAATTGGTTTTTTGAACAATTTTTCCATAATTGAATACGAGAGAATTGTCGAGGATATTACTTTTCGTCCCGAAGGCTCGATAATTACCGACAATCTTAAGGCAAAGTACCTGATTCTGGGGAAATGCCTGGATTGCGGAGAGGATATAGGCATCTGTGTCAGAATCATAAAGGATAAGCAGGGCAACATGCACAGAGACAGCGTGTTTCCTTATCTGAGAAACAACGAGTATGTCAATCATGACATCTGCTCCTTTGAAAAAAAGATAACCGGCGAAGAATTCCTGGGCGTTTACGAAGACCTTGCTTTGGGCGAGAATGTTTTCTTTTATGTTCAGAATTCCGATGAGTTGTACAAAAAAAGAACTATCAAATCAATACCCTGCAGCGTGGCACTTTCAGGTCTTTCACTTGCCGGAAACGTAATACTTCCGATAAAGAAAAACGAGGCCGATCGTCAGAACGCAAAGGTATTTAACGAAAAAAGAGTTAATCTTTTAAACAAAGCAAACGAAGGCGATCACAATGCCTTTGCAACGGTCAGATATGATGATATACTAACTAATGTGACTGTTTCGGAGCAGGTTTTCGTCGAGTCAATGGATATTTATACCGTTGTCGATTCGTCGTTTATCCCCTGCGGTGCCGAATGCGATCTTTATTCGATTCTCGGTGAAATCACCGGATTTAAAAAGATTCAGAATCTCATGAGCAAGGAATATGTTTATGTTCTCGATGTTCTGGTTAAAGGCGAGACACTGAAAATCTGCATTAACGAAAAAGATCTGCTCGGCGAGCCTGAAATAGGTTTAAGATTCAAGGGTACTGTATGGCTTCAGGGCCGTATAAGATAAAAAAATAATGCTGACAACGAATATTTATTATTCTTTGTTATAAAAAGTCCACGTAGCTCAGCTGGATAGAGCACTCGCCTCCTAAGCGAGGGGTCGGAGGTTCAAATCCTCTCGCGGACGTAGAATCAGATAAACACCCATAATAAGGGTGTTTATCTGTTTAGAGAAGCGGACATCGGGAGCCTGAAAAGGCTCTTTTTTACACATTGGATTTTGAAAAATTGGGGAAATATATATGTCCATAGGATTAAAAAAAGGAAAAGTCATTCTCGAAGAGCATCAGGAAGAATGGGAAATCGAAGGTCAGAGAATGTGTGAAAAAATAAAAAGCATTCTCGGCAGTGACGCAACCGATGTTCAGCATGTCGGAAGCACTTCGATCAAATGGATTTGTGCAAAGCCGATTATTGATATCGCGGTTTCGGTAAAATCATTTGATGATATAATGAAGCATGATGATGAACTTGCAGAAAACGGAATTATTTACCGAAAAGAGGATGTTCCGGGACAGCAGCTGTATCGAGCCGGAGATCTGGATAACGACATTGTTACGCATTACATTCATGTAGTAATCAGCGATTCCGAGGCATGGCACAATTATATAAATTTCAGAGATTATCTGAATGCTCATAAAGAAGAGGCAAAAGAATACGAAAAGTTAAAGAAGGAACTTTGTCTTAAGTATCCCGATGACAGGAACGCATATGTGGAAGGAAAACATTCGCTTATAGTATCGTTACTTTCCAAAGCTAAAAACTGGAGAGCAAAATTATGACAAAAAACGAATTCAAAGAAATCTTCAGTCAATTTTTTACGGAAAGAAATCTAAAATTGGACGAAATTGTTTTCAACATTCACCCGATTGAGGAAGACAAAAAATACAATTCTATAGACGACATTTTTCGACTGACCCGTGAAGGGTATTTGACCGAACTGGAAACCAAGCGGTTTACTTTTGACCAGGTTGTTGATTTGTTCACCTGGTTTCGAGACAAGTATCCGATGTGGGTGGATATTTATATCGAAAAGGAAGATTTCGTTCACTTATATTTCAGCAGAAGATTCAGAAAATACAGTGAAGTCAGCATGGTAAAGGACAGGGACGTTCCTCCTTTCAAGCTGATAGATCAAAAGAGAGATTTGAATTAAAAGCAAATCTAAAAATGGGATTGGATAAAAAATTGAATTTGCATTTGAAAGATTGGATTTGCACAGGAAGACCGGAATTTGAATAAGAAAAATTGAGTAAAAGAGCAAAAGAGGATTTATTATAATGACTAATAGAGAAATATTGCGGATTGCGATGGAGCAGTCTGCGAAAGATATAGGATGTAACGCAGAAGATTTTCTGAAGACGGAAAATGTTACGGTTCCGTTTTGTCTTGGAAAAGATGCGAAAAAATATTACAAACTGCCGATAGGATGTAATTTCATTTCTTACGGAAATAATATTGTTGCGGCAGCTACGGATGAGTTCATGGAGGCAGTCAAAGAGTATGTCGGTAAATTCGAGTTTTACCACTGCTTTGAAACTCCGAATATGTACTGGCTGAATAACCGATTGGAACCGCTTGGTCAAACAGTTTGTTTTATGGCGGAGTACTACCTGCCCGATTTGAATATTCTTAAGGAACTGCCCTGCGAATATGAACTGCGCGTGCTTGAAAAAGGCAGTTTTGATGACCTTTACGTGCCGGAATGGTCCAATGCCTTATGCGCTGGCAGAAAACATCTGGATGTTCTGGGAGTCGGAGCGTACGACGGCGATAAGCTTGTCGGTCTTGCGGGATGTTCTGCTGATGCCGATAAAATGTGGCAAATCGGCGTTGACGTTTTGCCTGAATATCGAAGAAAAGGCATTGCATCCGCTTTAACCTCGAAGCTTGCACTGGAAATTCTTGACCGTGACATGATTCCGTTTTACTGTACGGCATGGTCTAATATCAGGTCCGTGAGAAATGCTTTTAAGAGCGGATTTATTCCTGCGTGGGCAGAGATGTCGGTAAAACCGATTGAAACCGTTAATGAAATGAATGCTTAGAAATATAAAAGTATGAACGAATAACGAGCAACTGAATGACTGCTAAAAAATGCAAAAATCAGGAGGCATATAATTGAAAGACACCTGAGAGGGAGGCAGCGTATGGATATCTTTATAGATGAAAGAGATTACAAATTACTTGAAAATGATAAATACACTTTTTTCGTTCTCGGCAAGATTATGGGGAACGAGTGCAGTGTGCTGCTTTCCGACCATAAAAGAATGATTATTTGTTACACGGGCAAGCCTTTCCCCGTCTGGATATGGACTCCGGATGATGTCACTGAGGAAGAGATGGAATTTTTATATCGGAAAACGACAGAATTGTTTTCGTTTAACGACGGATATCTTTTCAACATCAAATATGAACTGGCGGAGTATTTTATCAAAAGGGCAAAGGAAGACGGAAAGAATCTTGCCATAAATCTTAATATGTTTGCATACGATTGTCCGAATCCGATTGAGCCGAAAGGAAAAGCGGAAGGAAAAGTGCATCTTTGCACTGCGGATGATATCGAAGAAATAACGGAAATATATGATTTGTTCCAAAAAGAAACGGGCATTGACCATCAGACTTATGAACAGAATCGCGCAAATGCCGAATTTTCGGTTAACAACAAAAATTTGTTTTTCTGGGAAGATGAAAACGGCAATCATGTAGCCAGCTGCTCTTACAGACCCAGCGGAAACGGAAACATGGCATCAATAGGTCTGGTCTATACGAGGGAAAACGCAAGAAGAAAACATTATGCGGAAAACCTTGTATATCACGTTACTTGCAAAGCCATAGAAGAAGGCTACCTTCCCATGTTATATACGAACGCGGATTATGTGGCATCAAACGCATGTTACGAAAAAATCGGATACGAACTAAAAGGCAAACTTTGCGCACTCGGAGCGGGTGAAGAATGAAAAACGGAAAATTCGTATATAAAAATGAAGAATCATTGAAAAAGATGCATGAGTTTTATGACAGAACGCTTGCAGCTCTGGATGTCCCGTATGAGGAAAGCAGTATTGAGACTTCTTTCGGTCTTACACATTCTCTTCTTGTCGGAGATCCGAATAAGCCCCGAATCTGCTCTATTCACGGAGGCAACGGAATAACAACGCTTAATCTTAAACTGTTTCTGCCGCTTTTGAATGATTTCTGCATTATCGCACCGGACGTTGTCGGAATGCCCGGAAAAAGCGATCCGTACAGAAACATAAGCAACAAAAAAGATGAATACGGACTCTGGATCAGCGAAGTACTTGATTTTTACCATGCAGAAAAAATGTCTTTTGTCGTTTCATCATACAGTTCGGCGATGTTTTTATCTTTTGCAAAGTATTATCCGGAGAGAGTCGACAAAGCCGTACTTCTGAATCCTTCGGGGTTTGCGCATGCTTCATATATTTCGCTGGCATTTAAAATGATAATTCCTTTCATTACGTATTATTTTAATCCGACCGAAAAATCACTCTCGAAAATTATGGGATTAATGGGCGGAGAAGGCGATCCCGTCTGGGGAGAATTCATGAACCTCATGATGTCCGATTACAAGATGGAACTGCGTTCGCCCAAAGAATATTCGAAAAAAGAATTTAACAATCCGGAATTTAAACTGCTTGTTTTCGCATCAGAAACCGATGTTTTCTTCCCTGCCGGAAAGGTATTTAAAAAGGTAAAAGATATATTCGGCGAAAATGCAACCTTACAGCAAATTGAGAGCAATCATCTTCCGAGCGGCGACGTCATGACAGAAGTATGTAAGCAGATTCCGACTTTTATAAACGGCTGAGAGTTGGAACGATTTAAAGAATAAATAAAAAAAGCGCTTCGTGCGCTTTTTTATTTTCTGTTGTAAACCAGTTCGTAATATTTATTCAGTTCTTCTTTGGAAAATGCTTTTTTATCTATGACCTGACCATGCGTTATTATTCCTTTTGCGGATACGATTAAAATCGACATATCTTCGAGTTCGATGACGTCCGTTATCTGGGAATAAAGGAAATCGTAATCGTTTTTCGGTCCCTTAACCCTGAAGAATTTCGGGTAGAAAACGACGTGCATTTCGACAGGATTTCCGTAATAATCTTTCATCTGACTGTAGTTGACTGCCGACTGATAGATGTAGCCGAACCATGACATGAAGAAAACATAGAGTCCGAGAAAGATGAAAATTGCGAAAGGAATCGGAAGTCTTAAAAAGACGAAAGCAAATCCGATGGCAAACAGAACAAGCGAAATGATGAAAGTGATGATCTGCCATTTGGATTTATACATCCTGTAAGTAACCTTCGCATATTTGCGGTTCATCTGTTTGGTAAGTATGAAATTGTTTTCAAGAATGGGAATAAAATCCGTTTTATCGGTGTTTTTGTGTTTTTTCATGTGTTTATAACAGAGAATCCGATGTATGGTAATTACTGATTGAAAATTTTAAATGCCTTCAGGGATTCTCTTTTTATATAATGTTTTTTTTCAGATTCGGATTTTGCATTCGAAATTATCAGGGCTTCTGAATAATATATTTATTGATGGGATTTCCCATTGCTGAGAACTTTGCTTCATACTCTGTCATGATATTATCTTTGCAAAGTTCTTCATCGGAATGCAAATCTCTTGTGCAGGCGGTGAGTTTCCAGCCGGCGGCTTCGACTTCTTCCAGAGCAAAATCGAAAAGGTCGTTGTTGTCGGTTTTGAATTCGATTATTCCGTCGTCGGCGAGAATTGTTTTGTATCTTTCGAGGAACTGTCTGCTTTCGAGTCTTCTCTTGGCATGTCTGTCCTTGGGCCAGGGATCGGAGAAATTAAGATAAATTCTTCCGACTTCCTTTTCTTCGAAAACTTCCGTAATTTCCTCAGCATCCATACGGATAAAAATGAGGTTGGGAAGCGTTTCTTCCTCCATTTTCTGAATTGCACGAAGCAAAACGGAAGAGTATTTTTCGATACCGACATAGTTTATCGAAGGATTTCTTTTCGCACATTCATAGATGAACTGGCCTTTTCCCATACCGATTTCAATGTAAATCGGATTCGAGGGATTGGCAAAATAGTCGCGAATTTTTCCCTTCTTTTCTTTTTCGTCATGTATTACAAAATCGCTGTCGGCTATATATTCTTTGGAGCCGGGTACGTTTTTAAGTCTCATTTGCAAATCAATATCCTCACCGGATATTCCTTTCGTTTTTTGTAAGTCTTTTGAGCCTATCGCCCATCATCTTTTTGGCAATAGTTCAAAATTTGTTTAAGATGATTTTTCATCAATTTGTTTAAAGACAAATGGATAAAAGGATTTTTAGTCCGCAAGCATTATACAATAAAACTTGATTGTATACAAATACGGCAAAAACCGGGCGATTCTTTTATCTTAATTAAGCCACTTGGCTGCGTCTTCTTCTTTTATTTTCCCGTCGGAAACCATTTTTTTGATTCGGGTTTTGTAATCGTTGGAGTAGTCGGCGTCGTTGTCGATGGCCTGACCGAACCAGTAAAGCGCTTTGGCGTAATCGCCGTTTTCGTAGTAAGCGATTCCGGCATTTCCCATGACCATGGAATCGGTTCCGAGCTCGCCGCCTTTGGCGAAGAATTCCGCCGCTTCCGAGTAGTCGTTTCTGACGTAACAAATCATTCCGAGAGTATTGTAAATTGAAGTATCCTCATAACCTTTCTCCAACGCGGCCACATAGAATTCTTTGGCTTTCAATTCGTTGGAGGAGGTGCCCTGTCCGTTGTAATAGCAGTCGCCGAGAAGCACGCAGGTTTCTGCCGACACGTCGCCGTAGTCGTAAGCTTTGAGGAGATAGTAGTGGGCGTTGGTGTAATCCTGCATTGTCGTGTTGCCGTAATAATACATTTTGCCGAGCGTTTCCATTTCTTCGACGGTAAGCTCTTCGTTGAGTTCCTTGTTTTTAAGATAATCCGCCGTAACAACTTTGGGGTCGGGTTTCTCGGGCGGAGTTTCAATTTCGGTTGGTTCGGGCGTTTCGACAACTGTCGGCTCGGGATTCTTTTGCCCACGAAGTTCGCCGAAAACAGTCGAAGCCAAAGTTCCAATCAAAGAGAAAGCAAGCACGCATAAAACAACAGCCCAAAAGATTTTGAAGATTTTTTTGTTTTCTTCTTTTTGGTGAGAAGTCGTCGAATAGTTGACTGACAGGTCGACCTTGCCGTTTAGCGCGCCGATGACGTAATCCCTCAATTCGGCGATGGCCTTGCTTAGAGGCTTGTCGGTGGCGTCGAACCAATGAACGCGGGTGAGGTAATATCCGATTTCGCGGCTCATCGCAACATCGCTTATTCTAAAAGGAACGATGGGCTTGTTCGCATTGAACTGCAAGGCGATTTCGTTCATGACCTGCCTGGATTCGTTTGATTCTTCGGTATAAATTAAAACGAGAATCTTGGTCTTTTCGAGGGCTTCGGTGATGGCGCTTACCCATTCTTTGCCGGGTTCGACGTCTCGGGGTGCATACCAGCATTTGATGTTGTGGCTTTCGAAATCCTCAACGACGGCCTGAGCTATATTTATATTTTTTGACGAATAACTTATAAAAACATCTTTGTCGGACATTTCGGTCTCCAAAAATATAGCATTTTCCTTACTTGTCGGACTTGTGCGGTCGGACAACTTAATTTTATCACATGTGAACAAAGGGTGACAATGGGCTTCGTTTCCGTTGTAATGGCGTGTTTGTTTTATTATAATTGTTTTGTACGCGAAAAGAGAAAGTAAGAGAGAGACGGTAAAATGAGCGAGTCCGGAATCGTTGTGCATCCGATTGAACCGGTGTACGACAAAGAATCGAAAATATTGATTTTGGGAAGTTTTCCGTCGGTAAAATCGAGGGAGCAGGGTTTCTTTTACGGACATCCGCAGAACCGTTTCTGGAAAGTGCTTGCAAAGGTTTTTGATGAGGAAACCCCGACTGAAATTGAGGAAAAACGCGCTTTCCTTCTTCGCAACCGCGTGGCGGTTTGGGACGTGATTCACTCTTGCAACATAGTTGGCTCGGCGGATTCGAGCATAACCGACGTGGAAGTCAACGACCTTTCGAAGATTCTTGACGCGGCTCCGATTGAGCGGATTTTCGTGAACGGAAAAACGGCCGAGAAGCTTTACAAGAAATATACCTTTGAAAAGACGGGGCGCGAGTGCGTTTGTCTTCCGTCGACGAGTCCCGCGAATGCGGCTTGGAGTGTGGAGCGACTCGCAAAAGCGTGGGAAGTAATATTGTTATAAAATCCCGTATTATTGTGGGTTTCAATATAAAACAAAAGTAATATACTGTTGAACTATAATTTATTTTATTAACTTGTGCGGAGGGGCAAATGGTCAGAGAAGCCGTATATGAAGACTTGATTGAGCTTTTGGATTTGTATCTTTATTTGCATGAGGACGGTTTGCCCGAGCAAGACGAGCATCTGAAAAACACCTGGGATACGATAATGAACGACAAGAATCATCACATTGTCGTGAACGAAATCGACGGCAAAATCGTATCTTCCTGCGTGTGCGTGATCATACCGAATCTTACGAGGGGCGTGCGACCTTACGCATTCGTTGAAAACGTGGTAACGCATGCGGATTACCGTAAAAAGGGTTATGCCGGAGAGTGCCTCAACTTTGCCAAGAAGATTTCGGAGAGCGAAAACTGCTATAAGATGATGCTTCTTACGGGATCGAAAAGACCCGAAACTTTGAGGTTTTATGAGAATGCCGGATACAACAGCAACGACAAAACGGCTTTTATTCAATGGTTGTAAAGGGAGAGAAAAATGGAAATCAGAGCTTTTGATTTGGAAAAAGATTTTGACAATATAAAAGACTGGATAGGCGATGAGAGAACCTGTGCCATGTGGTGTGCAAACAATGTTTCGTACCCTTTGGAAAAGGAAAGCTTCGCCGAGTTTCTTAAAAACATAAAGGATAAATCGTCGGACGAACCTTTTGTGGCGGTTGACGAAAACGACAAGCCGGTGGGCTTTTACAGTTATTCGATTAAGAAAGACGGCAATGAAGGCTTTTTCAAGTTCGTAATGGTGGATTCTTCGAAGCGCGGACAAGGCATCGGAAAGCAAATGATGAAACTTGCGGTTAAAAAGGCTTTTGAAGATCCTGAAGTTCCCGCGGCAACACTTTGTGTATTCGTTGAAAATCCCGGGGCGAAGAAATGTTATGAAGGCGCCGGTTTCAAGGAAACGCAGACCATTAAGCACGCGTTTGTTTTCAAGGACGAAATCTGGGGCAGATGCCACATGGCGGTAAAAAGAGGCGAGGAATTTTGTATTTGAGGTATGAGGGATTTGCTGATATAATTTTCTTGTTTGAGCAATAAAAGGAAAACGATTTTTGCTGAAACAATCGTTTTACGGCAGGAAAGAAAGACAATGTCAAAAAATAAAAATGATAACAAAACCGGAAATAAAAATTCCGTGACAAATAAAAAATCAAATGATTCAAAAAACAAGAATGCGGCAACAAACAAAAACGCAAAAAATACCGAAAAAGGCGCATCCAATAAACAATCGGCAAAGGCAAACGACAAAGCAACAAAGGCTCTAATCCTTTTGATAGTCGGCTTTACCAGAATAATAATAGCGTTGGTTTTGACGTTTGTCATTTCTCCGAGATTTAACCCTTACAGTTGGGCAGAGCACAAGTTTTTGTGGATAGCGGTATTTGTTCTGTTTTTGGCGGTTATATATGCATTGATAGACGTAGCTTACAGCATATTCGCCTTCCTGTTGATGAAAACTGTTAATTCGACGATCACTCCGATTACGGTTGTACTGGCGATAATCAACGTTTTGGCGGTTTTCCCGATTTTGTTCGTAGGACTTCGGGATACCGTGTTGGGCTTTATCGTTTGTATAGTTTTTGAGGTTGTAATTCAATCGGTTTCTTTCTTCTTCCTTCCAAGTTTGTTTGAATGATAAGAAAAAGAGACTTTACCGGACGGTCTGAAAATGAGCAGTGATGCTCATTTTTTGTTACAGAAAGACTTCAACAGAAAGAGATTTATGAATTTTTGAACAGGGGAAAACAATGGAAAGACCTGATTTTGACAGCATTAAGAGTTACGAGGAATTCAGCAAGTACTACTGGTACAGGGAAGAACTCATCAAAATCTGCAAGGAGCACGGACTTAAAACTTGCAGTGGAAAATTAGAGAATGACAAATTGGAATTATGAGGAGAAAAAGGAATGGATATAATTTTAATAGAACCGACAATGGAATATGCCGATGATATATGGGCATTCAGGCAGGAAGTGATTGATTTTGACGAAGGACACAATGACAGGTTCGCCGGTTGTTTCAAGCTTGAAGCGAGCGCATCGGCCGAAGAGTGGATAAAGATCTGCAACCTTCTTACAAGCGCCGACACCTGCAACGAAGTTGGAGCTGCCGTTCCGTCGCATCAGTACATTCTTGTGAGAAAAGAAGATAAAAAAGTTCTCGGAATTTTCGATATAAGAGAGCATATCAATCATCCGATTTTAAGCGTCTGGGGCGGACACTGCGGTTACACGGTTCGTCCTTCGGAAAGAGGAAAGGGTTATGCGACCAAAATGCTTGAACTGGGTGTAAAAAAAGCTAAAGAACTCGGAATTCCCAGAATCCTCGTAACATGCGATACGATAAATATTCCGAGCGAAAAGACAATAATCGCAAACGGCGGAGTATACGAGAAGACAATCGAAGTTGAAGGCAATCCGATCAAACGTTACTGGATTGACGTGACAGCGGATTGAATTAAGTACGAACATATAATTATTAAAATTTTTCTTTACAATTTCAGAAAAATGGATATTATAAAATATTAATTCGGTTTATCGAATGGGGAGGGTTACAAAATGAACGAGAATATCACGAAAAGAAACGAACTGCTTGCGGCAAAAGTTATCAAAGGACTTGAGTCGAGAAACATGAGCGGATACTATGCAGCCGATAAGGAAGAGGCTTTAAAGAAGGCGCTTGAAATCATTCCCGAGGGCAGCAGCGTTACCATGGGCGGGGCCATGAGTGTGCATGAAATCGGGCTTTCGGATTTTCTCAAAAAAGGAAATTACAACTTTATCGACAGAGATGCATACGAGGATAAAAGAGCTGCAATGCTTGCGGCATACGATGCGGATGTTTTCTTATCAAGTGCAAACGCGATGACCGAGGACGGCGTGCTTATCAATATCGACGGAAACTCAAACAGAGTATCGGCAATTGCACAGGGACCTAAAAAGGTTGTGTTTATCGTTGGAATGAACAAGGTCTGCGCGGATGTTGACAGCGCCATGAAGAGAGCGAGAAATGTTGCGGCACCCACAAATGCCCAGAGATTCGGACTTTCAACACCCTGTTCCCAGACAGGTTCATGTATGAACTGCAAGTCACCCGACACAATCTGCTGTCAGATTCTTATTACAAGATATTCAAGACACGAAGGCAGAATTCATGTAATTCTCGTTAATGACAATCTCGGTTTTTAATAAACAGAAATACATGACAATCCCAAAAAACATTTGGATTTGGAATTATACGACTGTTCGCCGGAATGAGACGTAACTTTATATTATTCTCAGTCCCGGAAACAGATAAACGCCGGATAATCCGACAGAAAGAAGAGGCATGAAATGAATAACGAAATAATTATCCGCGACGTTAAACCCGAAGATGCTTCACGTCTCGCCGAAATCTACGCTTACTATGTGGAAAAAACAGCGGTATCTTTTGAATACGTGGCACCGACGGCTGAAGAATTCAGAGAAAGAATAGTGAAAATCAGCGCGAAGTATCCGTACCTTGTTGCCGAAAAAGACGGAAAAGCAGTCGGATATGTTTACGCCGGACGATACAGCCCGAGAGAAGCATACAACTGGACCGTTACCACATCCATTTATCTTGACAAGGACGCAAGAAGAATGGGAATCGGATCAAAGCTTTATGCGGCTTTGGAAGAGAGACTTAAAGAGATGGGAATCGTTAATCTTCTTGCCGGCGCAGCATACCTTGAAAAAGAGGATGAGTATCTTTCACACGACAGTTTCAATTTCCATACGAAGCTCGGATACAAAAAAGTAGCTCAGATGGAAGGTGTCGGAAAGAAATTCGACAGGTGGTATGACCTTCTCTGGATGCAGAAAAAGATATAAAAAACCGGAAAAAAGAAGCGAATAATAAAAAAATCACGCTTTTAATCAAAAATTTTTAAATTGGCGAAACGCCTGCAAACAGGGCGATTGAGGGCTGTTACGAACCCTGTCCGAAAAAATTTTTTAAAAAAATTTTAAAAAAACTATTTACATACCGCAGAGGTAGGTATATAATTGCGACTATCGAAACGAAAGGAGACATGACAAAATGAGAACGTTATTCAATAATTACATTTCAATGTGTATGTGTTGTTGTCGAATGCTTTTCTCCCGGGCCTGTATGCGAACCGGGTGTTTGGCAATTTTGTCATGCACCTGCACTGATTAGTTTGTGAAACAGATTATGAAAGTTTGGCTCGGGAGTGATATCCCGGGCCTTTTTAATTTTCAAAACGAACCCGGGTGACCGACAGCAGCAGATGCAAAAACGTAACACACGAAAAAATGTAATTAAAGAAAAGAGGAAAAAAGATCATGAAAAAGAATTTATTTGGAAAAGTATTGACAGGGTTATTAACAGCGGGGCTTACGGTAGCTTCACTTACAGGATGCGCAGGAAACACAACAGCAGCAAATAACGGAGGAGCAGCTGTTGCAGACAGTGCAGATAAAGTATACAGAACACTTGATGAAATCAAGGAAAGCGGAAAGATCAACATCGGCGTTTTCTCAGACAAGAACCCGTTCGGTTATGTCGATGAGAACGGAAAGTTCCAGGGCTACGATGTTTACTTCGCAGAAAGAATCGGACAGGACCTCGGAGTTGAAATCAATTATGTATCAACAGAGGCAGCAAACAGAGTTGAATATCTTGAAACAGGTAAGGTTGATATAGTTCTTGCAAACTTCACGGTTACAGAAGAAAGAGCCGAAAAAGTAGACTTCACACTTCCTTACATGAATGTGGCACTCGGTGTGGTTTCACCCGAAGACAGCGTAATCACAGACCTTTCACAGGTTGGAGCAGAAGATCAGGTAATCGTAATTTCAGGTACAACAGCTGAGACATATCTTGAAAAGAACTATCCTGAAATCAAGTTACAGAAATTCGATACTTATGCAACAGCAAAGACATCTTTCGAAAACGGA
>JAEEGL012871509.1_pt1 | contig 13480 bp, 8 predicted proteins | sample 9134231 | NCBI WGS metagenome assembly JAEEGL01 (sample SAMN16246548, study PRJNA631951) | gut metagenome | biome: gut microbiome; feature: rumen; material: fiber-attached | host: Bos | place: Iran: Karaj | collected 2018-10
CAAGGCGCTCGTCGAGCTCGCCGATGTAGCGCTCGATGTCCTCGGCCTCGGCCTTCATCTGCGCCTGGGCGTCGACCACGCGGCGCTCGGCGTCCGGCAGCGCCTCAAGCGCGCTGAGGTGCTCGGCCTCCAGCTTTTCCTGCTGGCTCTTTGAATTGGCGATCTGGGTGTCGATGGCCGTGAGGCTCTTGACGGATTTCAGTCCGCTCTGGTGGTCCTTGAGCTTCTCCGCGTATTCCTGCGTGGCCTGCGCCTGCAACGCCAGGCTGTCAACTTCGGACTTTCGGGCAAGAAGATCGTCCTGCGCCGCGGCGAGACTGCTCTTCGCCATGTCCAACTTGTCCATTTCCGCCTCCTTGCGGACGGGAATGTCTGTGATTTCCTTCTCAAGTTCGTAAATCTGGTCGTCGATGTTCTGGAGCGCCAGAAGAGGATCCATAAAACTCACGGGGGAGACTCCTTCGCGCATCGGAAATGGCAACGTCGCCATGTTCGGTGCGTCTATCATGTTAGATGATAATTTTATCCGACATGCGGCCTTTCGTCAAGAATTTCTTGACGAAAGGCCGCATGTCGGCTATATTCTCTTAGATTGAAAACGTGCCGCCCGACGGCGCCCTTTACCTTGTGATTTTGGAGACCAATGATGAAAATTGCATTTGGCTGTGACCACGGTGGATTCCCGCTTAAGCAGGCAGTCTTCGATGCCCTGAAGCCCTACGAGGACGTCGAGATCGAAGACTGCGGAACCTTCGACAAGTCGCCTGTCGACTACTCAGACTATGCCCGCGAGGTCGCAGAGCGCGTCGTCGACGGACGCGCCGACCGCGGTGTCCTTGTCTGCACCACCGGCATCGGAATGGCCATCGCCGCAAACCGCTTCGTCGGCATCCGCGCCGCTCTCTGCGAGGACGAACTTGTCGCCCGAAAGTGCCGCGAGCACAACGACTCCAACGTCCTTGTCCTTCCCTGCTGCAACGTCAAGCCCGAGGCCGTCAAGGGCATCATCGATGTCTGGATGACGGCAGACTATACCGGCCGCACCGCGGATGGCATGCGCCACGCCCGTCGTCTCTACAAGCTCGACCGCGGCGGACGCCTCAACGAAATCGCCACCCTCGGACGCGCCGATCCGGAAGTCCACGCGGCTCTTCGCGGACACCTCGCGCAGGAGGATTCCACCTGCAACCTCATCGCCTCGGAAAACTACACGTCCCGCGCTGTCCGCGAGGCCTCTGGTTCGGCGGTCACCAACAAGTACGCCGAGGGCTACCCCTCGCGCCGCTGGTACAATGGCTGCAGGCACGTCGATGAAATCGAGCAGCTCGCCATCGACCGCGCAAAGGCCCTCTTTGGCGCCGAGCATGCAAACGTCCAGCCCCATTGCGGATGCCTTGCCAACTTCACCGTCTACAACGCCGTGCTCAATCCCGGCGACACAATTCTCTCTATGAGCCTCGACCAGGGCGGACACCTCTCCCACGGCTCCCGTTTCAACCTTTCCGGCAAGCTCTTTAACATCGAGTCCTACTGCGTCGACCCTGAAACCGAGACGCTTGACTACAACGCCATCGCCGAACAGGCGGCCCGCGTCAAGCCGAAGCTGATTCTGGCTGGAGCCTCGGCCTATCCGCGCGCAATCGACTTCAAAAAATTCCGCGAAATCGCGGACAGTGTCGGCGCCTACTTGATGGTCGACATGGCCCACATTGCCGGTCTTGTCGCTGGCGGTGCGCACCGCAGCCCCGTTCCTTTCGCCGACTTCGTCACCACAACGACGCACAAGACCCTTCGCGGACCTCGCGGCGGCCTCGTCCTCTGCAAGGAGAAGTACGCCAAGGCCATCGACAAGTCCGTCTTCCCCGGCCTCCAGGGCGGCCCCCTCGAAAACATCATCGCCGCCAAGGCGGTCTGCTTCCGCGAGGCCATGCAGCCAGAGTTTATCAACTACGCGTCGCAGATTGTCGCCAACGCCAAGCGTCTCGCCGCGCACATGCTCACCAACGGCTTCCGCCTCGTCTCTGGCGGCACCGACAACCATCTCATGCTCGTCGATGTCACGTCCGTCGGCCTGACTGGCGATGTCGCCGCCGCCGCGCTGGACGCGGCCGGCATCATCACCAACAAGAACGCAATTCCGTACGACAAGCAGAAGACGTCCGTGACCTCTGGCATTCGCCTCGGAACGGCGGCCGTCACCACACGCGGACTTACCGAGGCTGACATGCTAAAAATTGGCGGCTGGATTACAAAAATTCTCGCCCATCCGGACGACAAGTCGCTCCAGATCCGCACGCGCAACGACGTGCTGGACTTCATGTCGCAGTATCCGACGCCCTAGGGCGTCGGAACTGCGAGATAGGAGATGAGAGATATTTCCCCTATCTCCTATCTCCTATCTCCTATCTCCTATCTCCTATCTCCTATCTCCTATCCCCTATCTCCTATCCCCTATCTCCTATCCCCTATCCCCTATCTAGCCGCCGCATGCGGCCTAATTTTTCGCCGCCGTGATTCGTTATGTCTTGTGGAAGGCACACGCCTTCTGAAAGACGAGGCAATCATGAATGACGGCGATCATAATTCCGAACTCCGCACTCCGAATTCCGAACTGCCATCCGATTTTCCATCCGATTTTCCCGACAAGGAGACCGCTTTCCGAGAACTCATGGCGCTGTATCGGGAAAGGAACATCTTCCAGCGTTTCCGCGCCATGCTATCGGGCCTGCGTCGCCCGCGCGACACGCGCGAATACAAAATGGCGCGAATCGAGCTTCAACGCCTCGCGGCGCCCGCCGCCGCCTTTCTCATACCGCTTCTTCTGGTCGCCTTCCTCGCCATCCTACCGTCTGGCAAGGAAGTGCTTGTCGTCGACATCGAAACGAAGATAATCGATCCGGAACCTGTCGACGAACCAGATTTTGAACCCGTTCCACCTGAACCAGAACCTCCAGAATACACGCCACCTGATGTTGTCACTCCGCCAGACATCACTTTCGCGCCAAACAACCCTATCGTCACGGACGTTCCTTCTCCCAACGCCCCGGTTAGCACCCAGCCGCAGCCTACGACCTGTGTGCTTAAGACGCCTTCTCCAGTGATCATGACAGGCATATACGGCGCAACGAGGGATGTTGGCGCGATACGTGCGGGTCTGTCGGAATTTGGCGGAAATAAACGGACCGAGGCCTCGGTCATACGCTCCCTGCGATGGCTAAAGGCCGTTCAGAACGATGACGGCTCATGGCCACAGAACAAGGTCGCAATGACAGGTCTCGCCATTCTGGCCTTCCTCGCACATGGCGAAACGCCCGGCAGTTCACCGGAATTCGGCGAAGCAGTCCAGAAAGGCATCCAGTTTCTGCTTGAACACCAGCGCGAGGACGGCCTCTTCACCATCCGCGACGCCAACAACTACTCTCATCCAATCGCCACTTACGCCCTTTGCGAGGCTTTTGGAATGACCCGCAACCCCAACATTCGCGACGCCGCCGACAGAGCCCTCGACCACATCATCAGAGGACAGCACCCTTCGGGCGGCTGGGACTACAACATGCGTCAGTCGGAACGCGACGACACCTCCTACATGGGTTGGTGCTCACAGGCGCTCAAGGCCGCGCAAATGGCCAATTTCTATCACGATCCCGAAGCCCTCGAACGCGCCTCTCGCCTCAGCGTTCGCGGCTTCAAGAAGAACGGCTTCCAGGACGGCGGCTTCGGCTACACATCGCCACAGAAGGGCGGCCTCACGGGCGTCGGTACTCTCTGCCTCCAGTTCCACCACGCGGAAAGCGACCCCTACGTTAAGAACTCGCTTGCAAACATCATCTACGGCTGGCTTCCGGAATGGACCGGCTACTCGCCGACCCGTGCCGCGCGTGGCGACAAGCTTGAAGCCCCAAGCGATCTCTCAAGCAAGGTCGTTGCTGGCGGCAGCAAGCAGTACTACTACTACTACGCGACCCAAGCCGTCTTCCAAAACGGAGGCGACAAGTGGAACCGCTGGAATGAGCGCATGTGGCCGTCATACGTCGCCGCACAATTCATCGTCCCCGCTGGTGAGGCCGGCTCCTCCTGCTCTTGCGGCGCGGCCGGAGGGCGCTGTCTCTGCCACGGTCTCAAAGAGCCGTATCGCGACGTAGAAGGCAAATATCGTGAAATAGGACACTGGATCAACGTCGATTCCTCGACTGACCGCCCAGTCATGGACACCTGCCTCGCGGCTCTCCAGATGATGGTCTACTACCGCTATCTCCCAACTTTCAAGAAGATTGATGTCCCCGTTGAGGTGGTGGCATCCTCAACGGATTCCTCGGACATCACGGTCTTGTCCGACCTCTAGCCACACGAAATGCGATGACTAGAGATAAGGGATAGGAGATAGGAGATAGGAGATAGGAGATAGAAAACTTTACACTGACTATTGAGTCTCGTGTCCTCCGTCTTCCACTCACAATATCTCCTATCTCTTATTTCCTATCTACTATCTCCTATCTGCTTGTTCGTTTCCGTGGCGGAGCCAAGGAAACGAACAAGCGTCGACGGGTCCTTCAGCTGGTTCTGCACCAATTCTGCCGTGACGACGATTTCTGAGACGTTCTTGTGGCCAGGAGCCTCGAACATCAGCTCTGTCATCAGCTGTTCCATAATTGCGCGCAGTCCGCGCGCGCCCGTCTTGCGCTTTATGGCCTCTTTCGCAATCTCGCGGATTGCATCTTCAGCAAACGATATGCGTATGCCATCCATGTCGAAGAGCTTCTGATACTGCTTGGCAAGGCAGTTTTTCGGCTCGGTGAGGATACGGACCATGTCATCCTCTGTCAGCTCGTCGAGTGTGCAGATTACAGGGATTCTTCCCGTAAACTCGGGAATCAGACCATATCTGACGAGATCTTCAGGTTCGACTTTCGGGAGAGCCGGGGCAAAGCCCGGCTCTCCCGAAGTCGAACCTGAAAAACCTACGGCCTTATGGCCCGTTCTTTGGCCGATTATCGTATCGAGGCCGACGAATGCGCCGCCGAGAATGAAGAGAATGTTCTGTGTGTTGATCTTTATGCACTCCTGCTGGGGGTGCTTGCGTCCGCCGTTTGGAGGCACGCGGGAAATTGTCCCCTCTATTATTTTCAAAAGTGCCTGCTGGACACCTTCTCCGGAGACATCGCGGGTAATCGAAACGTTTTCCGTCTTGCGGGCGATCTTGTCTATTTCATCGATGTAGATAATGCCGCGCTCAGCCTTTGAAACATCACCGTCTGCCGCCTGGATCAGTGAGAGAAGAATGTTTTCCACGTCGTCGCCGACATAGCCGGCCTCTGTGAGCGTTGTAGCGTCCGCTATGGCGAATGGAACGTCGAGAAGTCTTGCGATTGTACGTGCGAACAGTGTCTTGCCGCTACCTGTCGGGCCTATGAGTAGGATGTTGCTCTTTTCAAGCTCGATGTCGGCGTATTCCGGGTTGCGCGCACCGCCGATGATACGGCGGTAGTGATTGTGCACGGCGACGGAAAGGGCCTTTTTCGCGTTTTCCTGTCCTATCACGTAGGAATCGAGAAACTTCTTGATGTCACGCGGAACAGGTACCTTCAGCTTCTTGAGGAAGGCGTCTGTCGCGCGCTGCTTCGGATCGCCCGGTTTTGCGCCTTCTGGAAGCGGTGTGAAGGCGAATCCAAGCATTTCCGCGCAATGCTGCACACACGGCTCGCAAATGTTGTATACGGGACCGTGGATTATGCGGACGCCGTCCTCTGACGTTGCGCCGCAAAATCCGCACATGTCGTCCATGTTCTCGTCGTCGAGCGCCCTCAGCGGGTCGTAGTTCTTGCGCTTGGCCATAATCAGAAGTTGGAGTAAAGAGTTGGAGTTGGAGTGAAGAGTTGGAGTAAAAAGTTGGAGTGCGAGTCAAAAGTTCGAGTGCGGGTCAAGGGTTGAAAAACTCGAACTCCAACTCAAGACTCCAACTAGGAACTGACCTTGCGGGTCAAGGGTTGAAAAACTCGAACTCCAACTCCATACTCCAACTAGGAACTGACCTTCCGGGTCAGGACCTCGTCAATTAGGCCGTAGGCCTTGGCCTCTTCCGCTGACATGAAGTTGTCGCGGTCTGTGTCTCGCGTCACATCCTCGACTGAGCGTCCGCAATGTGATGCAAGCATGTTGTTGAGGTTGGCCTTTATGCGGAGAATCTCCTGGGCCTGGATGCTGATGTCGGTGGCCTGTCCCTCGGCTCCGCCAAGTGGCTGGTGAATCATGATGCGGGAGTTCGGAAGGGCAAAGCGTTTTCCCTTTGTGCCGGCGGCAAGAAGGACCGCGGCCATGCTGGCCGCCTGCCCTATGCAGTAAGTTGCCACATCGCAAGAGATGAACTGCATCGTGTCGTAAATGGCAAGGCCGGACGTAACGACACCTCCAGGCGAATTGATGTAGATGGAGATGTCCTTCTGAGCGTCCTGCGCCTGGAGAAAGAGCAGCTGGGCAACGACAACGCTTGCTACATTGTCATCTATTTCGCTGCCGAGAATGATGATTCTGTCCTGAAGGAGACGTGAGTAAATGTCATACGACCGCTCACCGCGGCCTGTCTGTTCGACTACTATTGGTACTAGCATAGTTGGAGTTATGAGTTGGAGTTGGAGTGAAAAGTCAAGTTCAAGTTGGAGTCATGAGTTGGAGTGAAAATGGAGAATAAAAACTCGAACTCGGACTCATGACTCCAACTAGCTTCGCGTCGCCGCTAGGCGCCGACGCGAAGCGGCATGAGGACGTACAGGAACGGCAGCTCGCACTTGATTGTGGCCGGGCTGTGGCCGTTCGAAAGGTCGAAGTAGACTTCGTCGGTGTCGAGATTGCGGAGCGGGTCCATTACGTACTCGGGATTGAACGTGACTGTTATTTCGGACCCGGTGTACTTGACAGGTATGGTTTCGCGCGCCTCGCCGACTTCCGGTGTCTTCGTCACGATTGTCAGTATGTTCTCGGCAAACGTAAGCGTCGTCGCGTTCGACTTGTCAGTTGTGACGACCGACACGCGACGGAGAGCCTGGAGAAGCTCCGCGCGGGAAATGACGACGCGCTCGTCGAAATTGGCGGGAATGACCTGGCGGTAGTTCGGGTATGCGCCGTCTATCAGCTTGGTGCTCAGCATCGTGTCGCCAAGCTCGAAGACCGCCTGGGTCTTCTGTGTGTAGATTCTGAGGTCACCTTCGTCGCGAAGGACATGCATGAGCTCTGCGACGCTCTTCGAGGGTAGCACGATGTCGCGCTCGGTTTCCGGCGGAAACTCAATCTCGTGCTCCACGAGGGCTAGACGGCGCCCGTCCGTCGCCACGGTGGTCAGCTTCCCATCGCGGAACGAAAGCAGTACGCCGGTGAGAACGCGGCGGGTCTCGTCGGTGGATACGGCGTAGGAGGTCTTGCGGAGCATCTCGAGGAAGACGCCGCTGTCTATGCGGAAGAAGACTGTGCCGTCGGCGCCGGGAACCGGCGGGAAGTCCCGCTTCGGCAGACCCACGATCTTGAAGAATGAGGAACCGCACTGCACGGTGGCGGTGTCCGAATCGTCGACCTCGACGTCTATCGAGGATTCTGAAAGCTCACGGACAATGCTTACGAGGCGGCGAATCGGGAGAGTGGTCGCCCCAGCCTCCTCAACGACGGCCTCAACCTTGCAGCGGACGCTGATGTCGAGATCCGTCGTGGTCAGCGTGAGACTTCCGTTCTCCGCGACAAGCAAGGCGTTTGATAGAATCTGGAGGGTGCTGCGTGCTGGCACGACATTCTGCACCTTCTGAAGTGCGTCTAGAAAGGTTGCGCGTTCAATTGTGAATTTCATGGTGTCTCCCACGTTGTGCGGTCCGTTCACCGGCTCCGCTTTTGACATTAATATTATAGGACAAATTAAGTAGAAAGAAAATTATTATGATTAACGATGTCAACTTTGTCAATAAGATTGGACTAATTCATTGTTCCACCATTCTACGATCAGAAGACCCTGTCAATTTACTTTTCAATAACCTCTGATTTGTTGACGGCTGAAGCGGTTTTCCCGCTTCAGCCGTCAACAAATCAGAGGTTATTGATACCTTTTTCACAAGTAATTGACACCTTAATTAACAGGAGCCAGACACACTGGGCATCTGAACTCCGTCTGTGTTCAGATGCCCAGTGTGTCTGGCTCCTGTCCAAGCTTTTTGACTATTGAGCGTACGTTGGCTCTGAGGTCTGAATCGATTTTCAGGCTGCCCTGTATCTGCTTGCAGGCATGGACGACTGTGCCATGCGTCTTTTCGAAAGCCGATCCTATGTCGAGGAGGGAGGCGTGGGTGAGGCGTCTCGAGAGATACATCGCTATTTGACGCGGTATAGCAACGGAACGCATTCTGTCTGTGCTGAGAAGATCCGTTCGCTTTATGTTGAAGAATTCCGATACAGTCTTCTGTATTTCGTCAAGCGTGATGTCCCCTTCCTTTTCCTTTTCAAGGAGGTCGCGCAGGACGTATCGGAGCTTTTCAATTGTAAGTGGTTCATCGGGGTTGAAGTCCCGCAAGGCCATTGCGCGGTTCATTGCGCCTTCAAGTGCCCTGACGTTCGACTTCACATTTTCAGCTATGAAAGTCTGTATCTCGTCGCTTAGCGGTTTTTCCACGCTTGATTGCTTGTACCTCAGGATTGCCAGCCGTGTCTCGAAGTTCGGACACTCTATTTGCGTGGCCATTCCCGCGTTGAATCTAGAAACGAGTCGCTGCTCTAATCCTGAAATCTCTGATGCAGGCCGGTCGCTCGTGATGATAATCTGTTTTTTTGCTGTGTAAAGTGCGTTGAATGTGTTGAAGAATTCTTCTTGGATGCCGGATTTTGAAGCCATGAATTGGACGTCGTCGATCAGCAGTACGTCCACGCTGCGATACTTGTTTCTGAAGTCGCTGTCTGAATGTGTCTGGATTGAATTCACATATTCGTTTAGCAGCGTTTCCGTCGATATGTATGCGACGACTTTTCCTGGCTGCTCAAGTATCTTGTGTCCGACAGCCTGCATCAAATGTGTTTTGCCGATTCCCGTGTCGCCGTATATGAACAGGGGGTTGTAGGCTGTGCCGGGCTTTTTTGCGACAGCGAGAGCGGCCGCATGGGCCCAGCTGTTTGACGGACCAACCACAAACTCGTCGAATGTGAAATTCTCGTTAAGCGTCCCTATGCATCTCGATGGAGCTTTTCGAGAGGAGGCGGCAGGCGTTGGCCTTGGCGGGAGGTTTTGCGCTGTGGGCGTCACCTGAAGAACAATCTGCCGCTTTTCGTTTGGAAGCGCTGCCGACATAACCTGCGCCATGAGGGGCAGGTAGTTGTTCTGTATCCAGGTTTGCGTAAAGTCATTGTCGACGGAAAGAATAAGCTTTTCCTTTGTCAATTCCACCGGTTTGATCGTCGCGATCCAAATCGAATAGGAATTGTCGTCTACAATTGCCTTTAGTTTCTCGGAGAGGGCGCTCCAGAGTTCTTTCTCGTTCATTTTTCGTTTCAAAAAGGGTTGTTGGCGCAGAGGAGAACCACATGAAGGCTGCTGCGCCAACAGGAAACCCTGCCTTCATGCGAAAATCAACGATAACAGAATACCCTTATGCGCCATCACTTACAAGGGAAAAGAGTTATAAACTTATTAACAGTTTGTTAACACAAGGTTAATATATTAATACTCAATATTTTGGCAAGGTCATATTTTTGTTGTCGGCGTTTTTGCGCCGACAACAAAAATATGACCTTGCCAACAATTTTATGAGATTTGATACGTTGATTACCTTGTAACTGGCATGGTGCTGGTACTTATAAGGAGTTGTAGTATGTTCATTTCGAAGAAGTTGGCAATGTTTTTAAGTGCCGCGGCGCTGCCTGTTCTTGTAGCTACTGCGCAAGAGGCACCGAAGGGTGACGGCCCCGCCGAAGGTGCTGGAGGTCCCCCTGGACGTCCACCGCGTGGAATGTTTGGTGAACGTCGCATAATGCAGGGAGGAGGTGGACCTCAGGCGTCTGGATTGATCTTCGCAAGGATGCTTTCGAGGCCTGAGTTCATCAACGGTCTTGGACTGCCGGCCGAAGTCGCGACAAAGCTAACAGAAGGTCTCAAAAAGATTGAAGACCAGGAAAAAGCACTTCGCGACGAGTTGATCAAGCTTCGCGGCGCCCAGGCCGAGGCCCTTGCGGCTCTGATGTCAGACCGCACGAAGACAGGTGACGAGATTCGTGAATCTGCAAAGAAGATTGACGAACTTCAGAGCAAGCTCTTTGGTCTTGGCATCGACAGGATGCTTCTTGTCCGCGACAACCTCACGGACGAGCAGATCAAGCAGGCAAGCGAACTTGTCAAGAAAAACTTCGAATCCCGTCGCGAAGAGATGATGAGACGCCGTGGCGGACCCGACGGACAGCGTCATGGTCCACGTGACGGCGGTCACCGAGGCCCGCCGCCACCCGAAGGCGGCAAGGATGCTCCAAAGGAAGCTCCTCCGCCCCCTCCTCCAGAAGAGAAATAAGACAAGCGCCTAGAGCCCTCCGCATCAGCGGAGGGTTTTTATTTCTTAACGCAGAGAAGCAGAGGCGCAGAGAAGCAGAGTTGTTTATTTGCCTGCGGCGTTAAACAACAACCCCGCGTCATTCATTTACTTGTCGCGCCGCAAGCGCGACAAATAGACGGACAACACGGCTATGTCCGCCGGGTTTACGCCTGGAATGCGCGCGGCCTGCGCAAGTGTAGCTGGACGAACTTTTGTCAGCCGCTCGCGGCTCTCATAGCGCAGGGCGGAGATTGAGTAATAATCAATGTCGCGCGGAATGCGTGTTGACTCCGCCGAATGAACGCGGCGCACCATCTCGTCTTCCTGCCTGAGATAGCCGCTGTAGCGGTAGTGTATTTCTATCTGCTCGACAGTCTCGTTGCTCAAAGAAGCCTTTGCAAAAGGCATGTCACGATATTTTGCTCCCGGGTGCGCGAGTGCGCGTGCCCAGGCTCCGGGACCTGCGCTGTCACCAGGTGAGTTGTCAAGACGCGCGATTTCATCAGATACTTCGCGCGCTATCATCTCGGATTCCGCGATGAACTGCGGGTCGGCAATGCCGATGCGCCGCGCGTGTTCAAGCAACCTGAAGCGCGCATTGTCTTGTCGCAGCGAGAGACGTCGCTCTGCGCGCGATGTGAACATTCGGTAGGGCTCATCCGTTCCTTTTGTGATAAGGTCGTCGATGAGCACGCCGATATAGGCCTCTGTCCGTGACAGAACCAATGGCTCGCGCTCCAGCACACGAAGGGCTGCATTCACGCCAGCGACGAACCCCTGTGCTGCGGCCTCCTCGTATCCTGTTGTGCCGTTTGTCTGTCCTGCAAAAAAGAGTCCTTCGATTCTTTTTGAACAGAGGGTTGCATCAAGTTCCCGTGCGTCTATGGCGTCGTACTCGATTGCGTAGCCCCAGGCTATAAACTCGGCATTCTCCAGTCCTGGCACGGAATGGACCATTTCAACCTGGACTTCTTTTGGAAGACTGTTTGAAAGACCGTTTGGATAGACGGATGGGCTTCTTGTACATTCAGGTTCGAGTATGACATGATGTTCGGTCTGGGATGTGAACTTCACGATCTTGTCCTCGAATGACGGACAATACCGCACACCGGTTCCCTTGATCGCCCCTCCATAGAGCGCGCTGCTTTTGAGATTGTTGCGGACAATTTGAGCTGTATTTTCAGTGGTGTGGGTGAAGGCCACATTCATTGGCACCGAGCCAATTTCACGCGGAACATATTCTGCCACATGTTCGGCCAATGGCAGGTTGTTCCACGTGGAACAATCCCCCGTTGAACCGTTGAACCGTTGGACCGTTGAACCGTTGTTCCACGTGGAACAATTGAAAAGACAATCTTCAGAAGGTTCGATCGACACACAGGGCCATGTTGGAATCTTCATTTTGTTCCACGTGGAACACTCTTCATCTTTTGAAATCTGAAATCTGAAATCTGAAATCCTCTTGTTCCACGTGGAACATTCCTCATCTTTTGAAATCTGGAATCTGGAATCTGAAATCCTCTTGTTCCACGTGGAACATTCCTCACCTTTTGAAATCTGGAATCTGAAATCTAAACTCTGCTTGTTCCATGTGGAACATTTTTCATTCTTCTTCTCTCTTCGCCCCCTCCACGAAAACAGCGGCAGAGGGTTGTCACTTCCCTGGGCCGTCGTCTTTGACCAATCGATTGTGGCTACGTGGAGCCTTGGAGGGGTACCCGTCTTCAGTCTGAACAGTTCAAATCCTAACTCCTTCAGCGAGTCCGACAGTGGGGCGCCTCCTGGTCGTCCTGCCCCTCCGCTTGCCTGTGCCTCCTGACCAATGAAAATGATGCCCTTCAACGCCGTTCCGGCAGTTATCACCACGGTTTTGGCGGAAAGCGGTCCAACGGAAGCAGTCTCTATCCCAGTGACGTGTTTATGGACGGAGTCCGTTCTAATTGCCACACACTCGTCTTGTAGCAGGGTCAGGTTCTGCTGGTTGAAGAGAACAGTCTGGAGTCTACGCGAGTAGTCCGCCTTGTCGCACTGCACCCTGTTTGCCCTGACCGCCGGACCTCGGCTCGTGTTCAGCACGCGGTATTGCAGCCCTGTGAAGTCGGTGTTGTCCGCCATCTCTCCGCCTAGGGCATCCAGCTCGAATACAAGGTGTGACTTGGCCAACCCTCCAATCGAGGGATTGCACGGCATACACCCCAAATGTGCCAGTGACTGCGATACCAACAACGTCCGGCATCCCAGCCTTGACGCCGCCAATGCCGCTTCACACCCAGCATGCCCACCACCCACAACAATTACATCGTAAGTGGCTGAAACATCGAATTGTCCGTAAGAGTTTTGCATGTTATGTTATGCGACGCCCCGCCTTATCTAATCTAACCTTTGATGCGACTTCATCAAAGAGCAATTATTATATGACGTTTTTTCCATGGCGTAAAGTATGAAACGATTTTTCACCATCGTCGTTGCCCTTCCCGTGCGGTATTCTTAACGCAGAGAAGCAAAGGCGCAGAGAAGCAGAGATTGTTATTGGCCTGCGGCGCATTCGGGGAGAAATGAGATTGGGAGATGGGGGAGTTTTTTTTTATTATATTTTCATTTTTGTCATTTGTGCTCACTTGGAGTTTTTGTCATTCTCCAGCCCCGCACCCACCCCTAAAATACTCTGCGTCTCCGCCTCTCTGCTTTCTCTGCGTTAAAGAACAGCCCCGCACCAACCTTCGCGTCAGTGCCCCCTCTCCTTGGTCTACACCACCATCGCCAGATCCCTGGCGGCATCCGCTATCGATGCCGCGTCGGGCATGACGGCGCGTTCGAGTTCGCGGGCGGAGGGGACAGGGACGTCGGGCATCGCCAGGCGCCGTACCGGCGCGGCAAGCGCGCCAAATGCGCCTTCGTTGATGCGCGTCGCGATTTCCGCCGCGACTCCGCCCGTTAGC
>JAEEGL014407692.1_pt1 | contig 13480 bp, 10 predicted proteins | sample 9134231 | NCBI WGS metagenome assembly JAEEGL01 (sample SAMN16246548, study PRJNA631951) | gut metagenome | biome: gut microbiome; feature: rumen; material: fiber-attached | host: Bos | place: Iran: Karaj | collected 2018-10
AAATTATATCCCGAAGCCTTTGCCGGATCAAGACGGTAAAACTTAAAGCCCTTGGCCCTTGCGCCCTCATCAAACGGAGAGCATTCTTCAAAAAGATTGCCAATATCGGCCGTCTGGATATGCTGAAACAGAAATGCCGGAACAGGATTACCGCCGTTACCGGAAGTAATCTCCGATGATTTTTTCTTATACCAGTCTACCTGATCGTCATTGATTCCGCCCCTTCCCGTATCCATTAACCAGATATTGAATTTACCGCTGCCGTCGGAGCCGTGAATGGTAAGATGATAATCGATTCTGCCGTCTTTATCATCGCTCTCGTCGAATGCAAGCGAACCGGAATATGCAGAATACAAGTCCAGCCACTCTTCGTTAGTAACTCCGACTTTATAATCATTATTGCCCTGAACGAGTGCGAAAGGAACGCCGGATGCCTGAAACAGATCAAGAACCGGCTTAATCGCAGTTTTGACATTCTCAAAAGTTTTTTCTTTATCGAGTTCACCGCCGGGGCCGTTTACAACAACTCCTTCACTGAACGGTTCGTCATCAACAAAGCCACCCGCTCTCGAATCTTCAACAAGATCGCCGGTGAATACTATCAGATCGGGCTTAGCTTCCTCGATTGATTTTTTTACAAAGTTAAGCATGTCGGGGGCCGGATGATGATCATCCTGAGTATCGGAGAGAACAAGAATTCTGAACTTTCCGTTTTTGAACGAAAGAGTCTGTCTGTTCTCCGCGGAATAAGAACTGAAACCGAGTGAAAACAGTAAAACAGCCGCAGAGAAAAGAGATATGATTCTTTTCATAATTACACATCCTTTCATCAGGAATTATAGTATCGCGGAAACAAAGTGTCAAGCAATTACGCGGAAAAGAGATTTTAAAATACAAAAGTGCAGAATTTCCGTAAAAAATATTATGCGAAATGTGATTCACGGAAATAAATATAAAATACTTGATTTTAAAAATTATTATTGTTATAATATTTTGGATATTTTCCGTTACAAAGAAGGATTGATATGACATCTTTCGTTTCCGCTCTCAGTAATGCAATATCCGTCATATTGGCTGTATTTTTTATTCCTCTGAGCGCGCTCACATACGGGGTTGACGCTATATCGGCTACTGCGCGCACAGATTCATCAAGGATTAACATTGCCGGAATCGGGGCGTGGTTTTATTCTCAGGGTATTACAACCGACTGTGAATGCTTTTATTTTTCGTCTAAAAACACTTTGATTAAAACCCGGGAAGACAAAAAGACTCTGATTAACGCAAATTATTCCGCCATACCGGACAGTCTGCGAAACGAATTTAACACGGCGCACATCGGCGGTATAAGCTATTATAACGGCAGGATTTACGCCGGAATGGAAGACAGCAAAATATTTGAGCATCCTTTAATAGGCGTATTCGATGCTCAGACTCTTGAAATGATTGAATATCATCTGCTTGATGATAAGGATGATGAGGGAAATCTGCTTGTTAAAAAAGGCGTTCCGTGGGTTGCCGTGAATCCCGATACGGGTTTCTTATATGTCGCGGAAAATAACCGCACACCAGAAAAAATCTATTATTACGATATTAATGACGCTATGCGCAAAGCCGGAGAAATCCGTATAAACGGTGAAGCATCAATGATCCAGGGCGCAGAGTTTTATAACGGGAAGCTCCTTCTTTCGACTAACGATGAAACTCAGGCGATTTATTCTCTTGATACAGATACGGGTATTATTACAAAAATATTTGACCGCAACCTGACTTACGGCAGTGAGGGTGAGGGAATGACCGTTTCAATCAAAGACGGAAAACCCGTTATATCAGCTCTTGATATGGGTCCCCTTTTTGTCAACGCATTTGTCAGAGAATACAATATTGATATGTAATCTGAAACGGAGGAATCTGTTTATGTATAAGAAAGTTTCCGCAAATCTTGATTTTGTAAACCGCGAAAAGGCTGTGCTCGACTTCTGGAATGAAAACGATATTTTCACCAAGAGCATGAAAAACCGCGAAGGCTGCCCCACCTATACATTCTATGACGGTCCGCCGACCGCAAACGGCAAACCGCATATAGGCCATGTGCTCACCAGAGTTATAAAGGATATGATTCCGAGATACCGCACAATGAAGGGCAACTATGTTCCGCGTAAAGCCGGCTGGGATACTCACGGCCTGCCCGTTGAACTTGAGGTTGAAAAAATGCTCGGCATCAACGGTAAAGAACAGATAGAAGAATACGGTCTTGAGCCGTTTATCAAATACTGCAAAGAAAGCGTATGGAAATATAAGGGAATGTGGGAGGATTTCTCCGGTACTGTCGGTTTCTGGGCCGATATGGATAATCCCTATGTTACCTATCACAATGATTTCATCGAATCGGAGTGGTGGTCGCTCAAGCAGATATGGGAAAAAGGTCTTCTTTATAAGGGTTTCAAAATCGTACCTTACTGCCCGCGCTGCGGCACTCCCCTCTCATCACATGAGGTAGCTCAAGGCTACAAGCTTGTAAAGGAACGCTCGGCTGTAGTAAGATTCAGGAAAAAAGATACGGACGAATATTTCCTCGCGTGGACAACCACACCCTGGACTCTGCCTTCAAACCTTGCTCTTTGCGTAAATCCCGATGAGACTTACGTAAAAGTCAAAGCGGCCGACGGATACACTTATTATATGGCAAAAGCTCTGCTTGATTCCGTTCTCGGAAAACTTGCAGATGAAGAAAACGGCATAAAAGCCTACGAGATACTTGAAGAATACAAAGGAACCGATCTTGAAGGAATGGAGTATGAGCCTCTGTTTGAGTGTGCCGGAATCTCCGCCGCAAAGCAGGGCAAAAAAGCTCATTTCATCACCGTTGACAGCTATGTCACTATGACAGACGGTACCGGTATTGTCCATATCGCACCCGCATTCGGCGAGGACGACGCCAATGTCGGCAGAAAGTATGACCTTCCTTTCGTTCAGTTTGTTGACGGCAAAGGCAACATGACCGCCGAAACTCCTTATGCCGGCAAATTTGTCAAGGATGCCGACAAAGATATTCTCATTGATCTTGATAAAGCTGGCAAGCTCTTTGACGCTCCTAAATTTGAACACGAATATCCTCACTGCTGGCGCTGCGACACTCCGCTGATTTATTACGCGAGAGAATCATGGTTTATCAAGATGACCGCAGTAAGGGATAATCTTGTAAAGAATAACGAAACAGTCAACTGGATTCCTCAAAGCATAGGCACCGGAAGATTCGGCGACTGGCTTAAGAATATACAGGATTGGGGCATCTCACGCAACCGTTACTGGGGCACTCCGCTCAATATCTGGGAGTGTGAATGCGGCCACAGGCACGCGATCGGCTCAATAGCAGAGCTCAAAGAGATGAGTGATAACTGCCCGGATGATATTGAGCTTCACCGCCCGTATATCGATGCGGTTACTATAAGATGCGAAAAATGCGGCAAGGAAATGCACAGAGTTCCCGAGGTTATTGACTGCTGGTATGATTCCGGTTCAATGCCTTTCGCTCAGCATCATTATCCCTTTGAAAACAAAGAACTGTTTGAAAAGCAGTTCCCCGCTCAGTTCATATCCGAAGCTGTTGATCAGACAAGAGGATGGTTCTATTCTCTTATGGCAATCTCAACGCTCCTTTTTGATAAATCTCCGTATGAAAACGTAATCGTTCTCGGACTGGTCCAGGATGAAAACGGTCAGAAGATGAGCAAGTCAAAGGGCAACGCAGTTGATCCGTTTGATGCTCTGAAAAATCTCGGCGCCGATGCTATCCGCTGGTATTTCTATACAAATTCTGCTCCCTGGCTTCCCAACCGATTCCACGACAAGGCGGTTGTTGAGGGACAGCGCAAATTTATGGGCACCCTCTGGAATACCTACGCTTTCTACATTCTCTATGCGGATATTGATAAATTCAACCCGAAAGAGCATACTCTTGATTATTCGAAGCTCAATGTTATGGACAGATGGCTTCTCTCAAGGCTCAATACTCTTATCAAGACAGTTGACAATTACCTCGATACATATCAGATTCCCGAAGCGGGCAAAGCGCTTCAGACCTTTGTTGACGAGCTTTCAAACTGGTATGTCCGCCGCGGCAGAGAAAGATTCTGGAAACAGACCGGTGATGATGACAAAGTAAATGCTTATATGACTCTCTACACGGCGCTTGAAACCTTCATTAAACTTGCAGCGCCTATGATCCCCTTCATCACCGAAGATATTTATCAGAATCTCGTCAGAACAGTTGACAGTTCCGCGCCCGAAAGCATACATCTCTGCGATTATCCTGTTGCGGATGAAAGTATGATTGACAAAGACCTTGAAAACTATATGGATGAGGTGCTCAAGGTTGTTGCTCTCGGCAGAGCGGCCAGAAATACCGCGAATATCAAAAACAGACAGCCTCTCGGCAAAATGTTTGTCGGTGTTCCGCGTGTGCTTCCCGAAGAATATCTTGAAATAATCGAAGAGGAGCTCAACATCAAAAATGTTGAATTCGTTGATGATTCTTCGTCATATGTTTCATATTCCTTCAAGCCGCAGCTCAAAACACTCGGCCCCAAATACGGAAAACTTATAGGAGCTATAAGAAACGCTCTCCAGTCTCTTGACGGCTCAAAGGCAAAAGCAGAGCTTGACTCAAGCGGAGCAATTTTAATTAACGCCGACGGCAATGAGATCAGTCTTGCCGCAGAAGATCTGCTTATTGAAACCGTACAGAAAGAGGGATATATGGCTGAGAGTGACAGCGGTATCACCGTAATCCTCGATACCAATCTTACACCGGAACTGATTGAGGAAGGTTATGTAAGAGAGCTTACTTCAAAGATTCAGGATATGCGTAAAAAAGCCGGCTTTGAGGTCACGGATACTATAAAGATATACTATGACGGCAACGATAAGATAGCCGGTATTCTCAATGCTAATAAAGACGGTATAGGCAAAGATGTTCTTGCAACCGAAATGATAGCCGGAACCGGCGGCTCATACACAGCCGAGCTTGATATAAACGGTGAAAAAGTTACTATGGGCGTTGAAAAGAATCAGTAAAACTATAAAAGAGCGAAACGCTGCCGCGTTTCGCTCTTATGCCGACAAATTTTTATTAAGGAGTGCCTATATGTTCAACGGTAAGCTTAAAGCGCTGACCTTCAGCTATGATGACGGAGTGACACAGGATCAAAGGCTGATAGAAATACTGAATAAATACTCACTGAAATGTACATTCAATCTGAATTCCGGTCTTCTGGGAACATCTAATTCTCTTATCTGCTCCGGTGTCACGATTGCGCACTGTAAACCCCGCGCCTGTGAGATTAAAGACATTTATGAAGGTCACGAAATCGCTTCACACACGCTCACCCACCCTATGCTGACGGAGCTTGATGAAGATGAGATAATCAGACAGGTTGAAGATGACAGGATCGCGCTTTCCGAAATTGCCGGTTATGATGTTATCGGATTCGCTTATCCCGGAGGCGGCAAAAACTTTGACTCGCGTGTTTCCGAGATAATCAGAAAAGGAACGGGTGTCAGATACTGCAGAACCACGGTCAGCAGCTATTCATTTGAAAAGCAGGATAATCTTTTTGAATTCAGTCCTACGGTATGCCATCTCAGAGAATTCGATAAAATGACTGCTCTTGCAAAAGAATTCGTTGAAATGAAGCCGGATAAACCTTCTGTTTTCTATATCTGGGGCCATTCATATGAATTCGACATATCAAATACCTGGAAAAAATTTGAAGAATTCTGTGAATTCATCAGTAAAAGAGATGATATCTTTTACGGTACAAATAAAGAAATACTTTTGAGTGAATAACCCTTAACGAAAAACCCGCCGTAAAAAGGCGGGTTTTAAACATAATAAGTATTGAATAATCAGCTTTGGCTGCCGTCGGAATTCAAGTAATTCAGCGCCTCTCTGAGCTGATTATCCTCAGCTTCCGAAAGCATGAGAATTTCATCGTTATCTGCAAGCAGAGTAACATCTCTGTCGGGTTTTACGCCAACCTTGTCATACACGGCGCCCTCACCGTTTTTCGGAATTATAAGACCCGTAGTGAGCAGTATTGCGCTGCCGTCATCAAGAGTAAAGAGCTCCTGCATAGTGCCGTTACCCGATGTATTGATTCCGAAAAGCATAGCACCGTTGATATCTCTCATATCGCAGGCGAATAATTCGGCCGGGCCCGATGTTCCGCTGTTGATAAGAACGGCATAGTTCATACGGACATCGCCCTCATGAGCTGAAAAGACCTCTTTGTCTTTATTATTCTTATCCCTGACCACGGCAATATATCCCTGAATATTGGGAATAATAACATCGAGTGACTGCGCTGCATATTTTACAGTGCCCTGACTGGTATTTCTGAGGTCTATAACAACCGATTCAATGCCGTTATCTTTCATCTTATTAAGTTCAGATGAAAGCTCATCGGCCGTGTTCTTATAAAACCCGCTGATTTTAATATATCCGTTTGTACCGCCCATTTTTGAGATAATAGACGGAATGGTGAATCCCGAAAGCATCTGAGCGGTTTTGGTGACATCATCCCTGGTGTACTCGATTGATACACTTGTCAGCTTTGCGGAATAAAGACGGCTGAAAAGCGAGTTGTAATTTGAACGTCTGACTGATTCACCGTCGATTTTGTTGATTATATCGCCGGGGGTCAGCCCCTCGTTTGCTGCCGGGGACCCTTCATAAACATATGTAATATAAGCGCTGTTTTTTCCTGTATCATAAAATGCCTCAACACCTACGCCGACAAGGCCGTTTTCGATCCTGCTTTTATATGACTCGTATTCTGCGGCTGTCATATAAAGACTGTTCGAATCATTCAGGCCGTTGACATAACCCTTGGCAATCGATGAACCGAGATTGTTGTTGTATTCATTCAGATTTCCGTAGAAATAATTGGATATAATCCTGTTGATCTCTTCGGCGCTGTCAAATGATTGGGAGCGCTGTGAAATATTGCTTATAATCCCGTTGTAAATCTGTTTTGAAAACACCATTGTAATGGCAAATGTAGACGCGATTGCCGTTATGACAAGCGAAAGACAGATGCCGACGGATATCTTTTTATTCATTGGATCACTCCGTATAAATCAAACGCCGATAATTCAAAGATTATCAGCGTTATAATATTATTATGCAGTAGTATTTCTGACATAATTTGCAGGGTTTACTCTGCTGACAGAACCGTCTGCGTTCTTGATTCTGACCTCAAAATGAAGGTGAGGTCCGGTAACATTTCCGGTTGCGCCCACTATGCCTATCTGCTGGCCTTTTTTGACAATCTGACCGACGTATACCTGGATATTGTCGGAGTGCGCGTAAAGCGTCTGTTTACCGTCGCCGTGGTCGATAACACAGTAGTTTCCGAATCCGTAATTCCAGTTGCCGTCATTAACGGCAAGAATTACTTTTCCGCCCTGCGCGGCGTTGAAAGGACGGCCTCTCGTGTTTCCGCCGACAGCGCATATATCCATACCCCAGTGAGGAGAACCGTCGGAGTATCTGCCGTAAGCGCAGGAGACATAGCTCTCAAATTTAACGGGCCATGCCATATTGCCGTCGTTTTCATATGCGGCGTCGGGAGTATCGCCTACGGATGAACCGTGCTCTTTGATGTAAGCATCAATCTGTTTGGATAACTGCTCCTGCTCGGCACGCTGACGCTTGATGGTTGCTTTGTATTCTTCGCTCTCTTTATCGAGCTCATTAAGCATAGTCGCAACCTCTTGCTGCTTGGATGAGACTTCGCTCTTTTTGGCCTGCTGCTCTGCTCTTGAAACATTTTCATCGGCCTTTTTGGCATCAAGATCAACCTTCTGAGCCTCTAACTGCTCATTCTTTTCATTAAGGGCAGTCTTGCTGTCTTCGAGCTGACCTTCAAGCTCGTTGAGAGTTTTGATTTTTTCTTCAACATCTTTCATAAGAGCAGTATCGCTCTCGGAAACGCGTGTCATAAGCTCTTTACGGGCAAAATATGTCGAAAGATCTTCACTTGAGAAAAGAAGCTCTATGGTTGAGGCATCTCCGCTCATATAGTTTTCGCGGATTCTACCGAGCAGCTGCTCTCTGGTATCCTGCATAAGAGACTGAGCCTCGGTAATCTGACCGTTTACGGCCTCTATATCCGCCTCGATATCGGTAATCTCACCGTTGGTTTTGGTGATATCGGCCTCAATACCGTTAATCTTTCCGTTGAGAACTCCGATACGGCTGTCAAGGATACCTATCTGAGAGTTGATACTGCTGATTTCGCTGTTCAGGGCATTGAGCTTTGTCTTTGTGGTTGACATTTCACCCTGAACCTGTTTTAATTCCTTCTGATTTTTATCAATCTGTTTCTGCAGCTCATCATACTGATTCTGCAGATCCTCAAGCTCTTCATCGGCAGAATAAACGGGGCTCGAGAAAAGCATTGTCGAAAAGACGCAGCTCATACACAGAATGACAGCAGTCAATTTAAAGAGAAAGCGTTTATTAATCATCAATTTCAACAAACTTCCTTTCTCTCAGATATTTTCTTATCGAGGTCGATGAACCGAACAAACCGGTAAACAGACCCACAAAGATAAATATTGCCGCAAGATAAGGAGCATAAGTAAGGAAATCGACTGTCTGCATTTCGCCGAAAATATTGAATACAACTGCAAACTTGCTCATAACGAGCTCGTAAAGACCCCATACGGCGCCGATTGCAAGAAGACCGGCGATTATACCGATTATCATACCTTCGACCATAAACGGCCATCGTATGAATGAATTCGTTGCACCGACGCTTTTCATGATGCTGATTTCAAGGCGTCTTGAGAACATTGTGATTTTAATTGTATTTGAAATAATAAACAGCGAAACAATCAGAAGAAGAGCAATGACTCCGAGACTTATATACTGTACGGTATTGCGCACCGCGGAAAGCTGTCTCGCAAGAGAGCTGTTTTCATGAACTCTGAGAATATTCTCAAGGGACTTGATTTTTTCAGCGACCTCATTGAAGTGAGACATATCCGAAACAGTTACCCTGTAAGCATCGGGAAGCGGATTTTCATTGAGGCTCTGCAGATACTCTCTCATGGTATCGTCCATCTCGGAGAGAATCTTTTCATAAGCGGGTCCTTTTTCAATAGCCTCAGCTTCCTGGACATAATCTATGGAATTAATCTGGGCGCCCATACGGAAATAATCATAAGCCGTTATATCGGTCTTGGCATAAACCATTATGACGTTTTCCTGCTCTATGTTGCCGATAAATGCTTCGATATTCACGAGAAGCATAAAAGCAACACCGACTAAAAGAAGGCAGCTGAAAAGAACCGTAATCGAAGCGACAGTCATCAGCTTGTTGACTCTGAGACTCCTGAAACCTTCTTTGGTAAGATATCTGAGCTTAGTCAATATTCTCACCTCCGTCAGTCAATGTGTCGGCACCGCCCGATGAAATATCCTCAATAACGGTCTGACTCTCAATTATCTCGGCAAAATCATCCGTTATCATAACCTCGGTAATTTCATTATCGGAAACTGCGGCTGAATCGGCGTCTGAGCGTGAATAAACGGAATAATCCTCAGCACCCTTTGAATAATCGCTCGCAATTTCACTTGCGGGATTGATATGAGCAGTGGCCTGATCAAGATTGTTGAGCTCACCGTCAGATACAACAGAACCTCTGTCGAGTATTATGACTCTCTTGTCAAAACATCTGACAAGTGAATGCTCATGAGTAACCATGATAACCGTGGTACCTGCTTCATTGAGCCTCATGAGGAGATCCACTATCTCGTAGCTCATCTGAGGGTCAACGTTACCCGTCGGCTCGTCGGCAATGATTATCTCGGCATCATTTGCAAGCGCGCGCGCAAGAGCAACGCGCTGCTGCTCGCCGCCCGAGAGCTCGCGCGGGAAATTCCTTGATTTTTCACTCAGACCCATAAGGCTGAGAAGATAAGGCACACGGCGTCTGATTTTCTTTTCTTTTGTACCGATAACCCTCATCGCAAAAGCAACGTTGTCAAATACGGTCATCGTCGGAATAAGACGGAAATCCTGGAAAACAACGCCCAGCTTTCTGCGAAGTTTGGGTATATTCCTCTTTTTAATCTTATTGAGATTTACACCGTCAATAATGATTGCACCGGATGAAGGCACTTCCTCACGCATCATAAGCTTGAGGAACGTACTTTTACCCGCACCGGAGGAACCGACAACAAATACGAATTCGCCCTTTTCGATGTTGATATTGACATCACTGAGCGCAGTCGTCTTATTATCGTATTTCTTTGTGACGTTTTTAAACTGAATCACTGTAAAAATACCTCATTTGGTGATGATTAATTAAACTTAAAACACTTATCAATACTTGACCGGCTTGGCATCAAGATACTTCTTGACCATAAGAGCTACTTTGAATACTATGGCATCATCAAATTCTCTGAGATCAAGTCCCGTAATCTTCTTGATTTTTTCAAGACGGTATACAAGAGTATTCCTGTGAACGAAAAGCTTTCTCGAAGTCTCTGAAACATTAAGGTTATTCTCAAAAAATCTCTGAATAGTGAAAAGAGTCTCGTGGTCAAGGCTCTCAATGGAACCCTTCTTGAATACTTCCTTGAGGAACATCTCGCACAGAGTGGTCGGAAGCTGATAAATAAGCCTCGCGATACCGAGATTGTCATAGGAAACAATAGTCTTTTCAGTGTCAAAAACTTTACCGACTTCAAGAGCTATCTGAGCTTCTTTGAATGAACGCGCAAGATCTCTGATACCTTCAACAGCGGTGCCTATACCGACAAGAACATGAGTATAGAGCTCCGTGCTGAGTGAGTCTGAAATCGAACGGGCAAGTTTTTCGAGGTCTTTGGTCTCGGTGCTGGTACCGAGCTCTTTAACTATCGCAATATCGGTCTCGCTGACATTGATAATGAAATCTTTGTTTTTGTCGGGGAAGAGGTTGAGAACGGAATCATAAACGGCCGCATCGTTATGATCGACAACCCTGATAAGGAGAACGGCTCTCGAAACATCCATATTGAAGTGGAGCTCTCTTGATTTGAGATAAATATCTCCGGGAAGGATATTGTCAAGAATTACGTTCTTAATGAAATTTGTGCGGTTATACTTTTCTTCATAATACAGTTTGAGATTATCAAGCGCGACACAGCAAACAGCCGCAAATCTGCTTGCATTCTCATCTGTACCCTCAACAAAGACGGCATACTCATCCTGAGCTCTGGAGCCGAAATTATAAAAGGTATATCCATTTATAATATGGAATTCATTATCGGAAAAAACATCTACGGCCGAGGGAAAGACTTCGCCTATCTTGCTCAGTTCGCTGCAGGCAAATATAGTACCGGTTTCATCAATGACGCCCAGTGTTCTGCCGACAGCATCGCGTATCTGGTGGACAAGGCCCTGAAAAATTCTGTTTGACATAAAATACCCCTAACCATAAATTAAACTTTGATATGTGAAAAATAGCCAAAACTGACATATCTCCGGGTAACATAATACACGATTATTCGGCTTTTTGCAATAGAAAACAATGATTTTTTTGACAAAATATTCAATAAACAGTGATAATTTACGTGTTTTTACAAGAAAATTAACAATTATTTAAAAAAATAGCAGTAATCGGAGAAAAGTATTTGCAATTATCCGGCGTTGTGATATAATTTATTAGGTTAATTTTAAATTTATTTCTTTATTATAGATTGAAATGAGGATAACACCTTGGAGAAATTCGTCATTAACGGCGGAGTTCCTCTGCATGGTGAGGTCACCGTCAGCGGAGCTAAAAATGCCGCTCTTGCAATAATCCCCGCCGCCATACTGTGCCGGGATGTCTGCAGGATTGAAAATCTGCCGGTATCTATCAGCGATGTCCGCTATATGATATCCACGCTTAAGTATATCGGCGCCACAATAAAATACATTGACAGAAGCACCATTGAAATAGATTCCAGAAACGTTAATTCTTATATGATTTCTCATGATATGACAAAACATCTGAGAGCGTCATACTATTTCATAGGAGCTCTTCTCGGAAGATTCGGCAAGGCCAGGGTCGCCATGCCCGGCGGATGCTATCTCGGTCCCCGCCCGATAGACCAGCATATAAAGGGCTTTGAAGCTCTGGGTGCCACAATATCGGTAGAGGATAACGCCATTGTAGAAGCAACTTCCTCAAAGCTTTTCGGCGCTCCCGTTTATCTTGACATAGTCTCTGTGGGTGCCACTGTTAATATCATGCTCGCCGCCGCAAGAGCCGAAGGCATGACTATAATTGAAAACGCCGCGAAGGAGCCTCACATAGTTGACCTGGCAAACTTTCTCAACTCTATGGGAGCCGACATTAGAGGCGCCGGCACAGATGTAATAAAAATCAGAGGCACCGAAAATCTTCACGGCTGCACTTATTCGATTATTCCCGATCAGATTGAAGCCGGCACATTTATGGTTGCCGCAGCCGCAACAAGAGGAAACGTTCTCATTAATAATGTTATCCCCAAGCATCTAGAATCCATCTCGACAAAGCTTATTGAGTGCGGAGCCGATATTGAAGAATATGATGAAGCCGTTCGTGTAAGCATGACCGAAAGACCGGGCAAGTGCAATATCAAAACAATGCCGCATCCCGGATTTCCGACTGATATGCAGCCTCAGATGGCAGTTCTTCTCTCAATGGCTGAGGGCACCAGTCTCATCTCCGAAAGTATATGGAGCAACAGATTCAGATACACCGAGCAGCTTCAGAGAATGGGTGCCAGAATTACTGTTGACGGCCAGATAGCGATGATTCACGGCGTTGAGAAACTCAAAGGCGCTCCCGTCAAGGCGGATGATCTCAGAGCCGGCGCCGCTATGATTATTGCCGGTCTCTGCGCCGAAGGAAGAACTGAAATCGAAGATGTAATGCACATAAAGCGCGGCTATGAAAATGTTGTTGAAAAATTCAGCAATCTCGGCGCGGACATCAGAATGGTTTACAGCGTCGATCCTTTTGATATCAATAAAGTAGGATAATATAACAACTGTCGTTTGGGCAATCGTTCATACGGCAGTTTTCTTTAAGAGGTTTATATGGCAACATTTTGTTCACTCTTTTCCTCAAGCAGCGGAAACTGCACATATATCGGCACCCCCTCGGGAGGAATACTAATTGATATAGGAGTCAGCGCCAAAAGGACCGAGACGGCGCTGAGAAATATCGGTGTTGACCCTGCTGACATAGGCGCCGTATTTGTTACTCACGAACACAATGATCATATTTCAGGGGTCAGAGTTTTTGCATCAAGATATAAAACAAAGGTTTATGCCAGCGAAGGAACTCTTATCGGTATGGACAGTGCCGGAGTTTTCAAAAGTCCGGTTGAAGCATACATAATGCCGGAATCCGGAATGGAAACAATGGGAATGTATATAAGACCCTTTCATACTTC
>JAEEGL010515203.1_pt1 | contig 13479 bp, 9 predicted proteins | sample 9134231 | NCBI WGS metagenome assembly JAEEGL01 (sample SAMN16246548, study PRJNA631951) | gut metagenome | biome: gut microbiome; feature: rumen; material: fiber-attached | host: Bos | place: Iran: Karaj | collected 2018-10
CCACCTAAAGCTTTCTTAAATGAAGAACAAGCAAAGAAAATTGCTCAAAATGAATATATATCTGAACAAAATTTTCATACTACCTCAAGTTTTGAAAGTGTCAGGCAAAATACATATGCTTTCTTTAATTCATTAAAGACTTCGAATCAAAGAAATCGGCTTGTAACATGGAGTAAACCATCAGGAGAAGAGTCATTTGAAATAAAAGAGCAGAAACGCTTATATGCTCCATTAGCGTTATGTATTCAAGACGGCCAAGATGATGTTAGATTATGGGAATTGGCAATTAAATGGTTGGAAGATGAAGAAAATCCAGTCGATGTTGATTTGCTTTGTTTCAATGGTTCAACTGCATTACATGAGGCTCTAACTCAATATAAGACTCAAAGACTAAGAGAAGGACCAGATAATCAATCAGATAAAACAAAACTAATACGTAAGGTAATTATAAAACTTCTGGAGAAAGCAACTTATTTTGGAAGTACAACTTTTCAGAAACAAATTCATACTCTTCAAGAAGCGATTCATTGTTTTGATGAAGAAATAGTTTTAAAAATTACAGATAAAATATCAGATTCTGACTTTCAAAATTATTTGATTTCCGCCGATGAAGTTTCACCTCTTTATTATTTATTATTACGTCGACAGGTTTTATTAAATGGCATAGATGCATATATCGAAAAAAGAAAACTATATCCTGATAATATTTTATGGAAGAATCTTGCAGTACCTGGATTTACTGAAAACGAAAAAAAACAATATCTTGAGAAAATGGATGCCTCCGAAGGATATTCAGATTTTGAACGTGCATTTTTAACCTTTGAATTTGGTATAAAGTATAGAAATCAGATAATTGAAATATATAATCATATTGCTGATTACTTTATTAATCGAACGCATAATGTTGATAGCTTTATAAAAATGGCTCCAAATACAGAACAGGGCTGTACAGCATTGTATTACGCTGCAGAAATTGATGATGTATATATCTGTAGAAAATTATTAGATGCTGGAGCAGATTATAAAAAACAAATAGGAATAAATCATGTGAAAGCCAAAGGTCGAGATGAAATCATTTTTCCAAATACATTCATTTACAGATTAATTGCTTTCAAAGCATGGAAAATGCTTAAGGTTTTTCTTACTAAGTATTCTTCATTTGCAAAAACTGTGATGTACCAAGATTGTTCAAATATTACACCTCTTGTTTATTTTATTACATCGTTCTTAGATGAATCTACAGCATATAGAATGATGCATGTAAGTAACTTTTATGAACTTATCGATTTATTTAAGAAAAATGGTTCTGATCTTGATGAGAATACTGAAATGGGCTGTGCAAGATATTGGTTAGAGGAAGTTCTTCATATTAGATAAGACTTCTTCAAAGTTAATATTTTATCCCAAAATAATCCAGAATTGCTTTCATTGAATCCTGGCCGGTAAGACAGGTATCGCGCAAATATCCGCGTTCATCTTTCCAGTTTTTAATACCGCGGTAGTAGTACATCTTGAGTTCTTCTGTAATTATAAATGGAACGATATTATGCTTAAGACATTCTTTAAACATAATCAGGCGACCTACACGACCATTGCCATCCTGAAACGGATGAATTGATTCAAAGCGTACATGGAAATCCAGAATATCATCAAATGTAATTTTTGATTTTGAATTGTATTCTTTAATGAGTGCTTTAATTGCACCGGCAACTTCTGCAGGTTTTGTAGTTTCACTCCCGCCTACTTCATTTTCAAGTTGTTTGTAATCCCCAACTTTGAACCAAGATTTCTGACTGTCTGTTGTTCCAGACTTCAGAATAAAATGCAGCTGTTTAATAAAGCTTTCTGAAAGTTTTGTATGTGCACCTTCAATTATTAGGTCAATGCAACGGAAGTGATTGACAGTTTCAACAATATCATCAACCTTAACAGCTTTGTCTGTAACTCCAAGCGTTTTTGTTTCAAAGATATAGCGGGTCTGATCATGAGTGAGTTTAGAGCCCTCGATATGATTAGAGTTATATGTCAAATCAATCTGAATTTTATGATAGATTCCACCTTTGAGGGAAGCTTCTTTTTCCCGTTTTAGACAGTCTAATAAAGTTTCTTCTACAGTAATATGACGAACTTTACGTTCAGGCTTGCTTGTGGTGAGTGGAATTTTCCAGGTTTTACCTTCCAGCAGCGCACCTTCTACTCTGCCCTGTGCACAATAATTACGGACACTGCGTTCACTAATTTGCCAGTTTTGAGCCGCTTCTTCTACAGAGATATATTTGACCTTACTCATCGGTAAAATTATAGCATTTTATCGGCAATTTATAAAGTAAAAAATCGACTTAAAATTTGCATTTATATTTTGCCGATAACTCTTTTTATATATACACCACCGTTATCTTTAAGCCACTTATTACAGCGTTCATAATCAGGAAATACACGGTAGATTTCTTCGTAAAATGCTTTTGAATGATTCATGTGTTTTCTGTGGCATAGCTCATGAACAACTACACTGTCTAAAACTTCTTTCGGCATGATTACAAGAAGGCAGTTGAAGTTTAAATTTCCATTCTGTGCGCAGCTTCCCCATCTGGAACTTTGTAATCGAATAGAAATTCGGCCAAAAGAAACCCCAATTTTTTCTGCCCAATATGCAACACGCTCTGGTATTTTCTCTTTAGCTATCCTTCTTATTTTTTTAAGTTCATCTTCAGAAATAAAACCTAACTCTCTAGCCTGTTCGTTTTCATTATTCTGTTTTTCAATCTGCGTAGTAATCCATTCCTTTTTAGTAATCAGAAAATCTTTTATAGTTCGTTCTGTTGTAAGATATGGAGCTTTTACAAGAACTTTGTTATCCGGTTGCACAGTCATCGAAATAGAACGTCGTCTGGATTTTTGGATGATGTATGTAAGTTCCATAGTTTTTATAAAAAACTTTGTCCTGAATAAGGACTTATTGTTCTTGATTCTTCATTAGGAAGATCATCTATTAATTCTTTTATTGTTCGGCCTTCATTAGGATTGATATCAATATCTCTTGAATTTTTACCATTAGAATCCATTAAAGGATCTACTTGAAGTTTAAAAGTTAGAACCCTTTTTAACTGATGTTCATCTACAGATTTTCCTAAATATGGATACGTAATTTCTATTTTTGTATCTTTACCTTCTCCCATTGCTCTATGAGTTTTACTGAAAAATCTATCAATTCGTCCTACTCGTTGTTCGAGATCTCCTGGAGTCCATGCCAATCCATAATGATAAATCTTATTACAAAATAAATGTAAATTTACACCTTCTTTTAAAACATCAGTACATACAATTACATCTGGATAAAATGGAGTATTAAATCGTTTGATGAGGCCTTCATTTCCTTTGTTCCCTCCTGTGGCAGGCATAACCCATTGTTGTAAATCAATAAACTTTAATTTTGTTGATATCTCTCTTTTTTTTGTTATATACTCACTTGCTAAAATCTGTTTACATATTAGTGTTCCATTTTCAAATAGTTTCTTTATTCGTTCTCCAAAAGAACCATCCGATAAAATTCTTTCTGTTGCTGGAATAACCCATTCCCTTTTTTGGCTATTACAATAGCAATACATGATATCTAGAATTGCTTCACTTGATTTTAAGAATTTTTCAGTAATTCCTTTTAAATTTTCTCTTAATATAAAGGAGTCAAAGCTTTCTGGAAGAGATTCAATGAAATTTTCATTTTTTCTTCTACAAAGATAACTCCAAAATGAATCTTGCATTAATATATCTGATATTTCTTTCCTTTTGAAATATTCTATATATTTTGATTTTTCGTTAATGTCTTTTATTTCATAGAATTCTTTTATCCAATTAGCTAAAGCAATATGTTTCTTATTGGTTGAATCTCGTAACAAAAGAAAACAACTTAAGGCAAGAATATTACTTGTTTTAGGAGTTCCATCCTTTAAAAAGTAACTTTCATGCTCATCAGTAAAGTATTTATTTATATTCATTATAAATTGATTATCAATCTTCTTTTCAATGAAATCGGCATAATTGATTTCATTTGTAAAAGCATAAACAGAACGTATATAATTTTCATCAAAGAAATAACTATTTGGTTTGTTTAACAATAAAGATTTCTTAAACCTGGAAACGCATGTTCTTCCTTTGTCTCTAGGTTCGTATTTTTTTTTCATTGCGAACCAGTGAATTAATTTTGTTTCTTCACTCTGAATTTCATCTGTTGGAGTTAATTCTCCTGACATTTCTATTGTCTCACTTTCTATTATTTTCTCAAAAAACTTATCTTCTCTACCAACCCTATCATTATATTTTTTTTCAAATGCATCCTTAAATGCATCAACTTTACTTATATTACTAGAAGATGTTATATTTAGCTCCTTATACCATTTCTCAATGATTTTTTCTTCATAAATATGAATTATTTCTTCTGTAAGTTCTCTAACAGTTGCTAACCGGCGAACAAAGATCAACGCTTTATCAGGAGTATTACTTATTTTATTTGAGAAGTTGTTTCTTACAATGCATTCAACTTCATTCTTTGTAAAATTAAGTTTCGGATGTGGCATAATCTCATCTTTGTTAAATTTATCTCGGTATGATTCAATCAAATCCAACATCATTTTTTTATCAGGTGCATTTACTGTATCCTGAATATCACTTGAATCCGATAGTTCCCACTGTTTTGTTTTTGATGAATCTTTTTTTGTGTTATATGTTTCAAAACATTCAAGAAATCCTATTTTAAAAGTTGAATTATTTTTCCCATCCGGGAGTTGTGCAAGTTTTGACTGACATAATGCTAAAAAAAGTCTCTGTTCCAGACCTTCAGCTGTATTTTGTGACATATCTTCATAAAGGTCTATCGCTGTCACACTCCGGACATCGTATTTGCTCTTTGCACTATAGGTTCTAAGTCTTCGAACCATAAACTTTTCTAAGTCGACATGTCTTAATTCTCTTGCTGGCTTTACAGTATCTTCAAAAAACAACATTTGATTTCTTACGCAATCTATACTTCTATGAGCTGGTGTGGCACTTAATAATAAAAATTTCGAACGATTTCTTTTCACTAATTGTATTTTAGTTGCTATCTTCTGAATATTATCATCTAGTATATTAACATCAAATCTTTTTAGACCTAACCAAAAGTTTATAAAAGTAGTTTGATTATTCTTATTCCGGAGATTTTGAGCCTCATCTATAACAACTAAATCGAAACATGGGTTTGGAAAAGCTAAACCACAAAGAATGCCTGCATTTTGGGAAGTTAGTTTTTCTGGATTATTAGGATGAATGTTCTTTTTATGCCAGAATTTTAACCCCTTAAGTAACTTTTTTGTATCTATTTTTGCTTTTAATTCCTCATCAAGTCTTTTATCTCCAGCTATTGCATATCCCATCATAGAAAATGTTGAAATACGCATAACATTAATTGTTTTCCAAGATTTCTTTTTTATTGAGTCAACAAAAGTGCTAGAGTCTTCAATATTATTTATACTGTCTTCAATATTATTTCCAAATAACTTTTTAAAATCTTTTGTTAAATTATTGTTTTTAAAATTTTTAAATTCTTTAATCCAGTTATTTTGAACTGATGCATTAGGAGCTATAACAAGAATCTTTGCATTTGGTTCTGTTTTCAGTAACATTGCAATTATTCCAATTGCTTGATAAGTTTTTCCCATACCGACTTCATCAGCTAAATAAGCGTATTTCCAATTGTTTTGAGACAAAATATTCCATAATGCAGTAACTCCTTCATATTGTTTAATGGGTATTTCTTTTTCTTTTTGAAAGAGTTCACTAGTTCCTGAGAAATTTATTACCCTTTTTACATCTCTTGTTGAAATTCTATCAAACATTTTTTCTATCCATAAATTCTTTTTTTATCCAATCAAAAAAATCTAACGATTTTTTATTTCCTAATAATTGTTTTATTTCATTTTCAATATCATTTTTTATTTGAGTGTATGTATTATTTGCAAGCTTAAATTTTTCCAATAAAAATTCTTTCAATATATTTTTGAATCTTTTATCTATTAATTGTAATATTAATCCAATATATTCGCTTATTAAAAACTTATATACTAAGTCTTCAACGTTTCTTGTTTTCAAAAAAGAAAGCATTTTCAATATACACCCGGGCTTAGTTGCAATAATTGAATTAATTTCAATTGTCTTTTTTTTTATATTCTTTTCTTTAGCTGTTTCCGTGATTTTTTCAATCAGATTTTCAAAGGCACAGGAAACCAAATAATAATTGTCAAAAATATCATTAGTAGAATCGGTTTCAACACCATAAAGTTCTTTAATCTCATTTTCTTCAGAAGGATAAAGTAGTCTCTCTATTTTTCTATGTCCTCCCTGTTCTTCATCAATCCAATACCATTCACGAATAGTGTCATAGAGATTATCACAGCCAATTTCTGGTCTAGTATCTTTCCAGTTTATTTCATTAATTAAGCCTTCAAAGCATCTTTCTGAATCTCTTCTTACAACAAAGCTTTTATGTTTCAATAAAACTTCAGCTATATTCTCATTGTGAGATAGAGATAGATTTTCCTCAGGGAGGAACTTGGATAAGTTACTAAATAATTCGACTTCTTCACTAGCTGATTTCAGCCTTATTGAATATTTTTCTTCAGTTCCAAAATTCTCACCTTTAATTTCAATTAATTGCTTTGCCCAATCTACTGTTACTGTTACAAAAATGTTATCTAAATAAGAATGTTGATCTTTATTTGTTAGTTTATCGCCATTCTCTTTTACAAGAAATTTGTTTTCATCAGCTTTCTGAGAATCTAGTTTTACCTTTGTATTGAAAATTAATGCAGCTTCAGAATTTCTTCCTTCCATTGCTGCAGTTGTGAAATTGTAGGATCCTATAACAGTTTTATTACCAATAGATAAAATTTTTGCATGAACAAAACGGTCATCTTCATGATTCAATTCTCTAAATTCAACAGAATGACTCATTTGTTTATAAGAGTCAATGTATATATTATATTTGTCTGAAGAAAGTTCGACCGCAGGATAAATTATTTTAGTTGTAGTATTTTTTAATTTTGATAATAAATGTTGAGGTCCATTTTCATCAAAGTAAGGTGATACAATTTGTAATTCCCCACTATCTAAATTTGCTAGATATTCAATTAGAGTTTCTTCCGTCTTATAATTCCAAAAAAAAACAACATCAGTATCTATCTCCGTAATTTTCGACAAATAAGATATTAAATGTTTGTGTCTTTCAAAATTTCCATTGGAAATTGCTTTTATAAAATTGGATACACTTTCTGCAATTTTTTTTCCATTAATTTGAATACAAGCAAATGCTTCTTGATTTCGACCAAATCCTGAAACAGTTAAATTACAAGAAGAAACGAAAAGCGTTGCGCAATCAGTATCAGTTTCAGCAAGAGTTCCGTAAATGATTATTACCTTTGGATGAAATACATAAACATTCCCATTCTCTTTTATGAATTGAGGATAAACAGGAATAGTTAATGAGCTTTTACCTGGAATCAACGCGGATTTATCATAATATACGCTAATATGATGTGAAAGAACCCATTCATTTGCCAAGTTTAAATCATCAACAGTTGTAATTTTTCTTTTAGAATCCATTAGATATGAAACAATATGTTCTTCAAAAAAATCCACATCAAAATCATAGGTAGTAAAAATAAAATCTTTAACTTCCTTGTATTTAAGAAATGCTGTTTTTAATTTGTCTCTTATTTTGCAATTCTCAATACTAGTCATTTATTAAATACCTCAAATTCTCTTTTAATTTCCATAAGTGAAGCTAAATAATAATCTCTGTTCCATTGTTTAATATCAACTCTATAATCACATACATTATTGATGATTTGGATTTGTCCGTTATTATTCTCAATCCAAACTTCATTTTTCTTCTTTTTGCATACATCTTTGTGAAAAGTAAGAATTGCTTCTGCAAATTGTTGAGGATTTTCTGGTTTACAATTCTTTCTTATATTCTCTATTCGCTGTTTAGGAAAATCATCCATATCTTCCGGCAAATTGTCAAAAATCTTTTCAAACTTTTTATATCTTTCTTTATAAATCTCAAAGTTTTTCAAAACAACATCTTTTATTCTTTCTTCTGAGAATAAATTATAGAAAACTTCTTCCATGCAACATAGAAATGGTTCTATATTTAGAATATTTTGAATATCAGGATTATTAAATGATTTTAATCTAGTAAAAACACTCGCCGCATTTAATTCTTTCTTTGTATTTAATACATGAAAAGCTTCTGCCATCAGTATATTTATATTCCCTGTTATTCCAAGCTTTTGTAACCAAAACTCTTTTTCTCCTGTCCTAAAGGTTCCCAATACAGCATTAAACAAGTTCTCTTTCGATTTAAAGTAATTAAATTCAACTCCAATAGTATTTTCCTTAAATCTTCTTAAAAATGAAATAAAGTCTTTTTTTATATTTTTATAACACAATGGATCATATAATTCTTGGATTCCTGTAAAATCTGTTATCGTTTCATTTTTATCAATCAACCCCATTTCTACCATAGGTGATTTATACCGACCAAAATAACCATAATTTATTTGACTATAAAGTATGGTTTTCTTAATACTTACAACAGGATTGCCTTGTCCATACCGTAGATTACCATTACCGGCACCTAGAAATCCTTCTATATATGCATTCTCTTTTTTATAATGCTCAATTGTACTGTACATAAATAACTGTTCAAAAATTATAATTAAATCTGAATGATTTTTTAAACCATAGTCTTCATGATTGAGATCTTCACAGATTGAAAGACAAAGTAAAACTTCTCTAAAGCCGTGCAGCTGATTACTGATTGTCGTAAGGTATTTTATTACTCGTCTACCAAAATATGACCATACTGTCTGAAATCCTAAAGGGTCTCTTTGAGAAGAACCTGTAATATCTTTATCTTTTTCAGTAAAGTAAATTCTACCAAAAAAATTTTCTTGCATCTTTGTTTTCTCCAAAAATAAGAAAAGTTTACTTTATTTTTTTTTGTTGTTAAAAAATGGTTATCTTCAGCCTTTTAAATATCCTTATATCTGTCAGTTCGTTCCTTTTATAACAACAATTCTATCAGTTCTATACATTCCTTTTTGAGAAAGCACAATAAAAGGAATTTCAAGACAATTATCATCTCCATAATCAAAAACTGGAATGGAATAATTTTGATTTCCTTTGCCTTCATAATACGCAGTTTCAATAGATGGAATTACACCTTTACTAATTAGTATACGGCATTTTGCAGACGACATAATCGCTTCCGCAAAAGCTTCTCCGTAGTCACTGCTATCATTGCTTCCTACAGAATCAGCAATGGATTCATTTTCACCAAGTAAGAAAGGAATATAGCATTTATTTCCAGAGATTGTTGGTAAGAATGCCTTCTCTTTTTCGTCTGTAGTTTTTGGATCAATGTTAAATTTAAATTCTGCACCAACTTCTAAATCTGTGTTTACTGGTGTCATTGAGACATTCTCAGGTAATTCACCAATTTCTTCTTCATCAAAATCCTTGAAAATTTCTTCCGGATCTTCATCAGCCATAGCAAAAATCAGTTTAGATAAAGTTATTTTGTAGTACATATGATATTTGCCATTTTTGTAGGAAATCGATTGAACGTAATCTACACAGGATGTAAGACAGAGAATAAATACAAATAAGGGAAGTATTCTAATAATTTTTTTCATAGCAAAAACTCCTTTATTATTTTGTACCAGAATCCGCAACCATTAAGTATTCCGGTTCTTTAATTTTATATTCGACTGGAGAACTATTGCTTTCTCTGTATTTTTTGCTGTAGTAATGAATCGTTCTGTAATCAATAATATCTTTTACTTGTCCTGCAAATACTGGATTTGCTAGAAATGGAGTCAATTTATCACTTAATGCAATCAAAGCTGAATCTGTTGAAACGAAAAAGTCTGGAGCAGACTGCTTTAAAAAATTCACAGGATTTTTCTTTATATTATCCAGATGTGCTTTATCTGTGATTTTCAAATAATCCTGGTAAGTCTCAACTTTTGGAAGGTCTTTCCAGTTTTTATTCCTAGCAAAGAATTCTTTCCACTTTTGCACAAGCAGTTCTTCTGTCACTGCTTGTCGAATTGCCCCCTTCTCAATAAAAGAATACAAAACAGGCATTTTATAAGAACGCGTCATTGAAGTTCTTTCGAGCTCAATAAGGAAGTCTCCTGTAATTGAATTATAAATAGACTTCTCTTCTTCTGTCAAAAGTCCTTCTATTTTCAAATATCCAAGATAATCTCTGAATGGATTCTCTTTAGCATTTGAAAGACACAAATTGTAGATTTCCTCATCCATGTAGGTGAAGAGTTCCATTCGAGTTGGTACTTTATCAAGTAAGTCTTTTATTCTATTAAATTCATTCTGAATTGTCTGATGAATTGAAAGCGTTCGCTTTTCCATTCTCTCAAACAAATCAATTAATTCCATGTCAAAATCTACAAGGCAGCCATCAGGATAACAATCTTCTGAATAAAGCTGGCTTAAACTGTCTGTTGATTTCTGTTCTGAAAGTAGCGAGATATTCTTTCCTGCAAATCTATAATTTCCAATAAAGTCTAGAACATTCAGGTACTCTTTTCCCTTTGATGTTCGTAAACCTCGACCAAGCTGCTGCAAAAAAACAATGCCAGATTGAGTTGGACGCAGGAACATAACCATATCAACTTCTGGAATATCAACACCTTCATTGAACATATCTACGCAGAAAATGATTTTGATTCTACCTTCTTCCAGCATTTTAATTGCAGCAGCTCTGTCTTCTGAATATTCACCATCAGCATTACTGTAAACTGCAACTGCATGAATTCCTTTCTTGGTAAACACTCCGGCCATGTACTCAGCATGAACACGAGAACAGCAGAATCCCAAAGCTCGACGAGAGTGATATTTTAGATAGTGTTTGTAAATAAGATTGTCACGAACTGTGTTATTCAAATAAGTATCATTAAGTTCAGATTCAAGATAATCACCTTTCACAAACTTCAAACCTGAATAATCAGTTTCATCGTAAATGCCGTAATAATGGAATGGAACAAGTATTCCTCGGTTTATAGCCTGATACAAATTTATTTCATAAGGAACATTGTAATCACATATTTCATAAATGCTTCTTCCGTCAGTTCGTTCTGGCGTTGCTGTAAGTCCAAGCAAAAACTTAGGCTTAAAGTATTCAATGATTTTTTCGTATTGTTTATTTACTGCATGATGGAATTCATCTACCACAATGTAATCAAAATAGTCTGGAGCAAAGAACTCATCATTTAGATATTCGTCCTTTCCAAGTGAAGCGACAGAAGCAAAAATCACAGACTTGTCTGTATCGTGAACTTTTCCATTGAAAAATCCGTAATCATTACTGCAACGCACATTTGCAAAAGATGTAGCTGCTTGATTTAGAATCTCTTCTCTATGAGCAACAAATAAAACATGTTTATAATTCTTTGAATCAAAAGCAGCAAGATAAGTTTTTCCTATGCCAGTTGCGGCTTGAATAAGACCTCTATCAGCTCCTTCTTTACGAGATTGCTCCAAAGCATAAAGAGCTTCAACCTGTACTCCACGAGGCTCACAAGTTTTGAATACTAAAGTATCTTCTTCTGTAAATGGTTCAAATTTATCAAGGTCTTTTGCTACAGCGGGTTTATGCCAGTTTTTTGCATATTCTTTAAGCTGTTCATCATCAATTATGACAGAATGATTGTTAAACAGATTCTCAAAAGTTTTATAAAACTCATCAAAATCTTTTTGATTCTGATTACTGTTTAATCTGTAGTTCCACTCTACTCCGCTTGTCAAAGCACTACGAGAAATATTTGAAGAACCTACAAAAACATCACTTCCATATTGCTTATGAAAGAAGTAGGCTTTTGGATGGAACGACTGATCGTCTTTAGTGTAATAAAAGCGTAAATCAATCTTATCTCCAAACTCACTTTTTAAAATATACAAAGCTGTTGGTTGTGTAATTCCAAGATATTTACCAGTAAGGATTCTGATTTTTACACCACGATTAATTGCTTCCCGTAAATCTGGCAGAATCATTTTTATTCCAGATTCCATCAAAAATGAAACGATAAAATCTAGTCGTTCAGCAGTTTTAAAAGCCTCTTTGAGTTGATAGTAAAGATGTTTGCTACGATTAAAGTTCCCGGTTATGGAGTTTAATGGTTCTATATTTTCTTGAGTATTACATTCAGCCATTTTTCTTCTTCCCTACCCGGTCTTACATCCGATGTAATCCATTCTTCAATAATTTCAAAACCTGTTACTTCATTTATCAATTCTTCAAAGGATGATTCTGTTAAATCAGTAAAGTAACGTCCATTCCGCTCTCCTTCAAAATTACCATATTTGAAAGATGTATAAAAGATTCCAGAAGGCAGTAAAGCTTCTTTTATATTGCTTATGACAGCTTTGAGTTCTTGTTTGTTCAGATGAAGAATTGAAGAACATGCCCAAATACCGTTGTATTTTGCTTCTGATTTCCAGTTCTGAAAAAGCATTTGTTTTACAGTAATACCTGTAAATTTGCTGGCAGCAGCACAGAGTTCTGAAGAACCATCGGTTGCTTCTACGGTAAATCCTTTTTCAAGAAAGTATTTTGTATCACGGCCGGAACCGCAGCCGAAGTCTAGAATTAATGATGATGGGGCAAGTTTTGATGTAAATCTATCCCAAGCTTCTGTCATTTGTACAGACTGAGTTGATTCAATGAAAGAGGATGTGTTTGTGTTGTAATATGAGAGAGTTCTATCCATTATTTCTCTCCTTCTTCCATGACTTCTATCAAAAAAGTTACTGGTCTGAATCCATCATTACAGCTAATCATTGCCGACTTAGGATTCTTCATCCAACCGTCGTAAATATTTTCACCACCATGTGCAAGTGTCATGACAAACGGAGAAATGCTATCCCATGCTGATTCGCACATGCCTTCAGGACGTTGCCAGCCATTTGCAATAAAAAACTGACCTTCCTGAATATCACAGGCGTGCTGTATGGGATTTTCATATTTTTGCTGCAAATCTTTGTAATCTGCTTTACGGATTGCGGTGATTTTTATTTTGTGCATACCTATTTAGTCTCCTTGAAGAGTTTTAGTTATAATCATTTATAATCCTCTTTCCAGCTGATTATTTCTTGTTCGAGTTTTTGATTATGTTGTAGCATATATTCCATGATTTCCTTATGGCATCCATTATCAATCAAGGCTTTGGCTTTCGAGATATCGTTTTCTTCAAGTGTCTTTGTAAATGCAGAATAAATTTTGAGTTCCGCAATTCCCATTTTGTAAGGCTCAAAATTTATAAGAGTTTTCGAGCGAAGATTTTCCAGAATATAAAAACCATCCGGGTCAATATCCCCAAAATGAAAATATTCTTTTCTTACGTTTTGGTTATAGATTCTCTTCAA
>JAEEGL014218977.1_pt1 | contig 13479 bp, 12 predicted proteins | sample 9134231 | NCBI WGS metagenome assembly JAEEGL01 (sample SAMN16246548, study PRJNA631951) | gut metagenome | biome: gut microbiome; feature: rumen; material: fiber-attached | host: Bos | place: Iran: Karaj | collected 2018-10
ATGTCGTAATCGACATCATCCACCGCTGCTTCGAGTAATTAATACCCCCTTTTTTAAAGGGGGATGTCACAAAGTGACAGGGGGATTTTAAATACTTTGCAATTAGTAATCAGTAATGAGCAATTAGCGACTGGAAGTCGCTACATTAATAACCTAGGGCATCGAAGATGCCCTAGGGATAAACAAATTATGCTAAAGCGTCTGGAAGACGCTAAAAACAATCCCCTAATCCCTTTCTCCCTTCACCCTAATCCCTAAAAACATTGATATCTCAACAAGGTAACGAAAAACTAAAAAACAATGAATAACAGAAGAAACTTAGTAATAAAACGCTGGTTCGACGTAACAATGAGCCTATGGGGTCTTATTGTATTCGCACCTCTTTTTGCTGTTGTTTCTCTGATTGTTAAGTTTACTTCTAAGGGCCCTGTTTTTTATATAGCTCCTAGGGTAGGGCAGTTTGGCAAGTTATTCAATCTCTATAAGTTCAGAACAATGTTTGTTAATGCAGATAAAGAAAAAGAAGGCAGCATAACTGTAGATGGCGACAGACGAATTACTCCTATTGGCAGAATATTACGCAAAACTAAAATTGATGAATTACCTTCTTTATTAAATGTTTTAAAAGGTGAAATGTCTTTTGTAGGACCTAGACCAGACGTAAAAGGTTATGCTGACAGTCTGACAGGAAAAGACAGACTTATTTTAAATCTTAAACCTGGTATCACTGGTCCAGCAACTCTTAAATACGCCAACGAAGAAGATATATTAGCTACAGTTGACGACCCAATTCGCTACAACAATGAAGTTATATTCCCTGACAAAGTAAGAATAAATATTTCTTATCTTGATTCTATAAGTTTATTTACTGATTTGAAATTTATTTTTAGAACTATATTCGGACATTTCTTAGTCGTTTGAGGCTATAAAAAATGAATGTGTATGAAAAATATAGCTTTTTAATGTCGGTCTATGCCAAAGAAAAGTATGAATATCTCAAACTTGCTTTGAACTCAATGCTAAATCAGACTATAAAGCCTGATGAAATTGTTATTGTTAAAGATGGTTTGCTTACAGATGAATTAGAACATGTAATAAAAGATTACAAAGAAAAATATCCTAATATTTTCACTATAATTTCTAATGATAAAAATCTTGGATTAGGTCTTTCTTTGAATAAGGGTTTGGCAGTTTGTAAAAACGAATTGGTTGCTAGAATGGATTCCGACGATATTTGTTACCCTGAAAGATGCGAAAAGGAAATAGAAGCATTTAAAAACGACAGCAAGTTAAGTATTGTCGGAGCTTATATTTCAGAATTTTCTGAAACGCCAGATAATGTTGTTTCTATAAGAAAAGTTCCTCTTAAACAAAATGAAATTTATGAATTTGCAAAGAGAAGAAGTGCTTTTAATCATCCTGTTGTAATGTTTAAAAAGAGCAAGGTTTTAGAATTAGGTGGATATTCATCTTTAAGAAGAAATCAAGATGTAGATTTGTTCGGTCGTATGCTTTTCGCTGGTTGTAAAGCGCTTAATATTTCAGAACCTTTACTTTATTTTAGAAGCAATAACGATTTGGCAAAAAGACGCAAAGGTTGGGAAAACTCCAGAAGCTATATCGGCGTTATTTATAAACAATATAAGTCTGGGTATTCAAGTCTGTTTGATTTCCTGACAGTGGCTGTTGCACAGATTGTTATGTTTCTCATGCCTCTTACTATTCAGCACTTCCTATATAAACATTTTTTGAGGAAATAACTATGAGTCTTGAACAGAAAATAAACTACCAGTTAAATAAATACCCAGTAATAAAGCGAATTGTTAAGAGATACTATCAGCTTTTCATGTATGCTCTTTCGCCTAGAATAAAATCGGAAGGTAATATTTCAAGAGTTTCTCCTAACGATGGAAAAGAATATTTTTTTGGTTATTACGATAAATCACCATGGGATAGTACTGGTCGTTATATGCTATGTATGAAGGCAAATGACACTTGGTCTGATGTTGCTCCCAAAGAATCAGCAGATATAATACTAATAGATACTCAGAATAATAATTTTATTAAGAAACTTGCAACAACTAATTCTTGGAATGTTCAACAAGGCTGTATGGCTCAGTGGCTTGGACCTGATTTTTATAAACGAATAATTTTTAACGATTTCAGAGATGGAAAATACTGTTCTGTAATTTTAAATATTGAAACAGGTGAAGAAAGAGTTTTAAAGATCCCTGTTTATTCAGTCTCATTAGATGGTAAGATTGCTTTATCTTTAGATTTTTCAAGACTTCACAGATTAAGAAAAGGTTATGGCTATTCAAATATTATAGATAAAACAGCAGATAAAAAACTACCTGATAAAACCTGTATTTGGAAATTGGATATAGAAAATAATACTGTAACAGAATTGCTAAAATATACTGATTTTGCTTCTTTTGAACCTAGAAAAGAAATGGAAAATGCTGAGCATAAAGTTAATCATATAATGCTAAGTCCTGATGGAAAACGCTTTATGGTTCTACACCGCTGGTTTGAAGGAAGTAGAAAATACACAAGACTTATAACCTGCAATATTGATGGAACTCAAATGTATAATCTTAGTGATGATGATATGGTGTCACATTGCTATTGGAAAAATAACGAAGAAATAATAGCTTTTGAAAATAAAAAAGACGGTGGTCCTGGTTATTATTTGATGAAAGATAAAACTCAGGAATATAGACATTTATGGAAGAATATAAGCAATGATGGTCATCCAAGCTATTCTCTTGATGGGAAATATATTGTTACAGATTCATACCCCAATAGGGCAAGAATAGCAGATATAAAAGTATTTAAGTCTGATGACTATGAAGGCAGTAATCCAAATGTAATTGCAAAAGTTTTCGCACCTTTTAAATACGATAACGATACTCGCTGTGATCTTCACCCACGTTGGAGCAGAGATTGTAAGAAAATATGCTTTGATTCTGTTTTTGAAGGGCACCGAGGACTATATGTTTCTTGTTTGCATAATAATGAAATTCCTTTGGTATCCTGTATAATACCTACTTATAAAAGGACAGACACTTTAATAAGAGCAATTGATAGCGTATTGGCTCAAACTTATAAGAATATAGAGATACTTATTGTTGATGATAATGAAAAGTTTAGTGAAGTTAGTAATAAAATTAAAAGTATTGTTTCTGCTTATAATAATATAAATATAAAATATATAGCTCAGGAAAAACATATTAATGGTGCTGTTGCTAGAAACTTTGGAATAAAAAAATCTAATGGTGATTATATTGCTTTTTTGGATGATGATGATGAATGGTTGCCTGAGAAAATAGAGAAACAAATGGATTGTTTATTAAAGAATAGAGATATTGATGGGGTTAGTTGCCTTTATAGTATATATAAAGATAATAGAATTAAAAGAAGATGCAGTCCATATAATAATACAGATTTACAATTTAAAGTTTTGTCTAGACAGGTTGCAATATACACATCGACTTTTATAGGAAAAAAGGAAAAAATAATAGAATTTGGAGGTTTTAATGAAACATTATTAAGACATCAAGATTTGCAATTTTTTAGTAATTTTATAGATAATGGTGTAATTTATCCAATAAATGAATATTTAGTTAAATTACACTCTGATTCAGATATTAATAGACCCGATTTGAAAAAGATAATTTTAGTAAAAAATAAATTTTTTGAAGTAATGAAAGATAGTTTAAAAAAATATTCTACTAAAGATAAATTTAGAATAATTGACGCACATTATTTTGAAATTATGTTTGTTGCATTAAAAGAATCTAATTTTAAAGAGTTTTTTTATTATTTTGAAAAGATGAAAGTTAAGCCAATTGCATTTATAGATATTATTACTAGGTTAATTAATAGAAATAAAAGTAAGATTCTAACGATAATCAAAAGTTTATGTTTTTTTTAATAAAGGATATGTATTTTAATTGTTAAGATATTCGTTTTGTTGGATTTATTTATGATAAAAAAAAATGGTTTTATTTATGATAAACTTGATTGTCTCTTGTTTGCTATTGCAATAAATATGCATGTTGTTCGATATTTTTTCGGAATGTATGATTCGAATATATTAAATGTTATTGTTTTTGGTTTAATATTGTTAATTGGCTTCATTAAAATGTTTTTTATGCCCATAAAAATTAAAATTATATCATTGAAATTTATATCTATAATTACTTTTGTTGGTTATTCTCTTATTAGTGCTTTATTTAATGGTTTGGATTCTATTGCTTTGTCGATTAAACTTGTTATAAGTTTTTTAATAGCACTATTTGCATACAATTTTAAAATAGAAAAAATTAATAGATGTATTTCTTTCTGTGTATTTATTAATATTATATATGCTTTATTTATTTATGTTCATCCTGATTATACAATTAATTATTTGACAAATAAAAGTGTATCATATTTAGGGTTGACTATTTCATTAGCATTAGTAGTAAATATTTATTGTTCAAAAATTTTAGTTTTAATTAATCACAGTAAAAGTAAAATTATTTTGTTAAGAAACTTTTTAGGTCTGATAATACTAACACCAGCTGTATTGCTTTTTCAAGGAAGAGGAAATATTATATTTACTTTTATAATTATAATTTCCATTTTTTTATTAATTTCACTATATAATTATAAATATTTTATTAAATATATTCCTATACTATTATTTTTTGTTTCTTTTGCATTTTTTGTTTATTTTATGTTTGCTAGTAATACTTTGCAGAGAAGAATGGAAAGGTTATTTAATAATACAAGTTCTGAGTCTAGAATAGAAATTTATAAAGATTCAATAGGTTTTATTTTAAATAATGATCGTTTCATTATAGGAGGTGGAACCAACTCTTTTATTAAAGAATTGAAATTTTATCCTCATAATATTTATTTACATGTAATAGGAGAATATGGAATTACTGGTATATTATTATTGCTAATATTTACTATTTCAGTATTTAATTCAATTATTACAAAAGCTTATTATGTTTTTTGTTTGAATAAAAATAATTTAAGTATAAAGTTAATATTCATTTCGGTTGTTACTTCTTTTTTGTTTTATTTTCTTAATTTTAACAAATCATTTTCTTTTTATGATTCATACCCTTTGATGATATTTATAGCTTTTGTATTTAGTTTTAATAATCCAGTAAACAAAAAAACACTTTTAAAGTTAGAGTAAAAAAAGGAGGTTGTTATATTGAAAATAGTTTGTATCGGATATTTTCATGGTTTTGGTGGTGCTGCAAGACAATTAATTATGTTGGCTAATGCTTTAGTAAATTATGATTATCAGGTATCATTAATAATATTAGCTGATTGTAAGATTGGATATAAAATAGATAAGAGAGTAAATATAATAAATTTATCTAATTATGAAATAAGTAATAAAAAATTAAATATTTTTATAAGATTCTTACATTTATTAAAAGCATTGCTGAAGTTAAAACCTGATATAACTATTAGCTATTGGTTGCAACCTATTTATATGTTGTCTTTTTTACCAAAAAAAATATATGGAAAATTGATATATTCTGAAAGATGTGATCCTGGAGATATGCAATATAATGGATTTTTGGGAAAAATGCGTTCGTTAGCTTTTAAGAATGTTGATGGATTTGTATTTCAGACTGAGGGAGCTAAATCTTATTTCAATGAAGACATTCGTAGTAGATCATTAGTGATACCCAATTCTGTTGATATTCCCAAAAAATATCATAATTTAAATATTGATAGAAATAGAGAAAAAACAATTGTTAATGTTGGAAGATTATGTAAACAAAAGAATCAAGCTTTGTTAATTGAGTCATTTAAGTTAATAGCAGATGAATTTCCTGATTATAATCTTGTTATATATGGGGACGGTTTATTAAAAAATGAATTATTGAATCAAATAAATTCTTTATCTTTGGAAAATAGGGTTTTTATTATTGATAGTTCAAAAGATTTATTTGATAAAATTTGTTATTCATCTTTATTTGTTCTCACATCTGATTACGAAGGTTTACCTAATTCTCTAATGGAAGCTATGGCGTTGGGTATCCCATCTATATCTACGGATTGTAGACCTGGTGGTGCAAGAGCGTTAATTAGAAATGGCAAAAATGGTTTAATTACACCAATAGGAGATAAGTTTGCTTTAGCTAATGCTATGAAATATTTAATAAAAAATCCTGATGTTGCATACAAGTTTGCTGAGTTAGCAAAAAATATTATAAATACAAATTCTTCTCAGCGAGTTTTCTTAAATTGGAATGAATATATAAAAAAAATAGGTCAAAAAAATAAATGAGTTATTTGAATGAAATGTAAATAAGAAAAATTAATAAAAATGAAACCATTATTGTATTATTATAAAAATCCAAGATATTTTTTAAAAAAAATATTACAGAATTATGCTTTTTTTATTCCTGATAAATTATTTTTATCGATATTTTACAAGATTTCCATAGGGAAAAAATTAGATTGGTTGAATCCTAAGACATTTAATGAAAAACTTCAATGGTTAAAGTTATATGATAGGCGACTAGAATATATTACTTTTGTTGATAAATACAAAGTTCGTGAATATATTGCAAATACTATAGGAGAAAATTATCTGATTCCTATATATGGCGTTTGGGATAATCCTGATGAAATAGATTTTAATAAATTGCCGAACAAATTTGTTTTAAAATGTAATCATGATTCGGGTGGACTTTGTATTTGTAAAGATAAATGTAGCTTTAATATAGAAAATGCAAAGAATAAGTTAAGAAGATGTTTGAATAAAAACTATTATTTAAGTCAACGTGAATGGCCATATCAATTTGTTTCACCAAAGGTTATTGCTGAAAAATACATGGTAGATGATTCAGAAATATCTTCTTTAAGAGATTACAAATTTATGTGTTTCGATGGAAAAGTAAAATGTAGTTTTGTTTGTTCAGATAGAAATACTAAAGAAGGTTTACATGTTACTTTTTTTGACTTGAATTGGAATGTTCTTCCATTTGAAAGGCATTATCCTGCAAGAAAAGAAGGCTTACCGAAACCAAAGTGTTATGATGAAATGATAATGCTTGCAGAAAAGCTATCTAAAAATATTCCATTTGTCAGAGTAGATTTTTACGAAATAAATGGAAGAGTTTACTTTGGTGAACTTACTTTTTACCCTGGTTCTGGTTTTGAGGAGTTTACTCCTCGAAGTGCAGATGAATGGCTTGGGGAATATATAAAATTGACAAAAAAATAATAGGAGGTAGAATGAATAATTCATTAATTGCTATTGTAAAAAATATAGATTATTCTTATCCCGATAAAACTACTTTATTTAGACCAAGTAAAAAATATCCTGAATATATTTATAACGATATATCTAAAATAGAAAATAATGTTTATGACTCTGTTAGAGAGTCTTTTCATCTTTTAGGACTTGATGAAGAAAATTATAATACTCATTTATGGAATCCTCTTGGAGAGTTTATTAAACCAGGAAATAATGTTCTTTTAAAACCTAATATGGTAATGCATAAAAATCTTAACAATGCTGGTGGAAATCTATGTCTTTATACTCAACCTGGTGTTGTATCTGCTGTTATTGACTATGTAATAATAGCTTTGAAAGGCAAAGGAAAAATAATCGTTGGAGATTCACCAATGCAAGAATGTGATTTTGATTTTTTACTAAATGATAGTGGTTATAAATTGATGATAGATTATTATCAAAAAAAGAATATTGATATAGAAATAATTGATTTCCGAGAATTAACATCTGTGATTGAGAAAGGATTTTATTACAGTCATATAAACGAACATTCCAAAGGAGTAATTGTAAATATTGGAGAAAATAGTGAATTTTCTAATATACCAAATGAGGATCTTGAAAAGGCTAGAATATCAAACTATGACCCTAGAATTTTGCCTACACATCATCACGATAATATTCATGAATACTATATATCACAATATATTTTAAATGCAGATGTAATTATAAATCTTCCAAAACCTAAAAGCCATCGAAAAGCAGGAATGACAGGTGCTTTAAAAAACTTTGTCGGAGCAAATGTTAGAAAAGAATTTTTACCTCATCATTTATTAGGTTCTGTGATGGAAAATGGAGATGAATACCCTGTTACTAGTAAAATACATAGATTACAAAGTTTATGCTTAGATAGATTCAATATTTGTATTGCAGAAAAAAAATATAATAAGGCAATTTTTTGGAGATTAATAACTGGTTTTTGTGGTTTATTCAGAAAAATTGTTAAAAAGGATAATTATATAGAAGGAAGTTGGTATGGAAATCATACTATAAGTAAAACTATTTGTGATTTAAATAAAATTATTGTTTATGCAAATAAGGAAGGTATTTTATGTGATAATAAACAAAGAACGGTTTTTAATGTTGCCGATATGATTGTTTCAGGAGAGAAAGAAGGTCCTGTTCATCCGAGCCCCAAAAATGTTGGACTTATAATATCGGGTTTTAATACAGTTTGTTTTGATGAGATTGTTACTACTATTATGGGGTTTAATATTAATAAAATACCAACACTTGTAAATGCGAGGAATGTTATTGGTAAATATGAATTAATAAACAAGAACATACAAGCTCATACTGTTTCTAATATTGGAGAATATGATAAAAAAGATTTAAAAAACATAAATCATTTCAATTTTTCACCAAGTTCTGGCTGGAAAGGTCATATAGAATTATTTCATTTCTAATAATATTAATATTACAATTTAAAGGTTTGTTATGAATTTAGTAAAAATGATAATCAATATTCTAGAGAAAAGTTTTGGATTTTTAAAACTATTTATATATAGAATTATCAATTATAATTCATTAAAGGTAAAAGGTTTCCCTAAAATAAGAATTAATACAAAATTAAAAATAGAAAATAATGGCTTAATGAGTGTCAGTAATTTTAGTTGTTTTGATAACTGTCTAATAATCGCTAATGGAGGTAAATTAACTATTGGTGCAAGAGTTTTCTTTAATCGGAATGTAATTGTTGTTTGTCAAAACTTAATAAATATATACGATGATTGTGTATTTGGTCCAAATGTAATGATTTACGATCATGATCATAAATATGATAAAAATGGCATTGTTAAAAATGAATATAAACTTGGTTCTATTGTTATAGAAAAAGGTTGTTGGATAGGGGCTGGTTGCATAATTTTACGAAATACTCATATTGGTGAAGGTAGTGTTATTGGTGCTGGTTGTGTTGTAAAAGGAAATATCCCACCTCATTCTCTGGTTACATCGAATAGAGAATTAAATATTGTTCCAATTAATAAGTGAGGCTATATATGTTTTTTTCAATATCTATGCCTGTTTATAATGCTGAAAAATATCTTAATAAAAGTATCTGTTCTGTTATGGAGCAAACTGAGCAAGATTTTGAACTTATTCTTGTTAACGATGGTAGTAAAGATAATAGTTTATCTATTTGTTATGAGTGGCAAAAAAAGTATCCTGATAAAATCAGGGTGATTGATAAAGAAAACTCAGGTTCATTGTTTACAAGGCGTGTCTGTTTAAAAGAGTCGAAAGGAAGTTATCTTTATGTTATGGATGCTGATGATTATTTAACAGATAGAAATATGTTAAAAATAATTAAAGATAAAATTGATGAATTTAAATCTGATTTAATAATCTTTAATAGTTCTAGAGATGAAAACAATGCTTCTTCTATTTTTAAGTTCCCATTTAAAAAAAACATTATAATAGAGAATAAAGATATTATTTATAAATTATTGCTTTCAACTCATTGGTTAAATCCTCTATGGGACAAGGTTTTTTCAAGAGATTTGGTCGATTGGGAAATTGATTATTCTGATTATAAATGTGTAACTCATGCTACAGATGCGTTTCAATCATTGCCGATTTTGGTTAAAGCAAACAGAATTTTGTATTTGGATAATATTTTTTATCATTATACTATTGAAGAAAATAGCCAGAGTATTGTTCATACTTATAAAAGCACTATTTATAATTCTTTTAAAGAACGACACAAAAGACTCTGTGATTTATCTAAGTCTTGGAACAATATTAAAATGAAAGGTTTTTTGTTAAAGAATTCTTTTATGAATGCTGTCAAAAACTACTATTTAAGATCTCTGAAGGTTAATGATAACAAAGAATTATTAAAACTCTATAGAACTATTGGTGAAGACTCATATTTTAGAGAAAACTTTAATTTAAAAGGTAATACTTTTTTCACAAAACTAATTGTTTCTCTTTTTTTTTATAAAAGGATTTATATTCTTATATTAATAAATAGAGTATTAAAGTTTTTTTTAGAATAAAATATTGATTTTATAGTAGAGGTTAAAAAACTTAGATGGAAAAACAAAGGGGAGCAAAAAATGTTTATTAAGAAAATAATCGCTAAATTATTATCACAATTACGAGTTTTGTATTACACAAAACGAGCAAAAAGCATATGTGCATCAACAGGAGAGGGTATACGTGTAAACCATAAATGTAGTTTTACAAGGAATACTTATATTGGTAACAACTGTCATTTTAATGGAATGAGCGTTAATGGTGGTGGTAAACTAACAATTGGTGATAATTTCCATTCTGGAGAAGGTTGTCTTATAATTACTCAGAACCATAATTATGATAAAGGTTCAAGACTCCCTTACGATGATACTTATATTCTGAAAGACGTAACTATAGGAAAGAATGTCTGGTTAGGAAGTCGGGTTATTATTCTCCCTGGAACTACCATTGAAGATGGCTGTGTTGTTCAAGCTGGTTCAGTAGTTCATGGAACTTTACCAAAACTATCTGTTTGTGGTGGAAACCCAGCCAAAGTTATTAAATATCGTGATAAGGCTCATTACGATGAACTAGAAGCGAAGGGGTTATATTCATGACGAAGATAATAGATTGAATTAAGAATTTATTAAATATGTATGTTACTTCATAATTAATAATATTATGAATTTGTAGCTAGTTCTGCCATAGCTTTTTTGAACTTAGCTACAGACATACCCATTCTTGCTGCGGCTTGTTGTAAAGTCAGAATACCATCACTAACCAATTGAACAAATGTTTCTAGTTTTCCTTCTTTTTTACCTTCTTTTTTACTATTATCTAACGCGTCATGTAGCCATTTTTCCATATTCTTAGGTTTTCCTTTCTTTTCAAAAATTTCTGTATTAATTTGAAAAGCATCGTCATTAGAAAGAATTTTTAGAAGTTGCAAAACTTCTTCTACATGTTCCATCTCTTGTGGTGATGGAACATATTTTTTGTTCTTTCTCATTTGTACAAAATAATCTGCGACTATTCTAAAATCACTTTTGAAGGGCTTTTTATTATAACCTCTAATCTAACTCTAAGCAAGACAATATAATAAGTTCAATAAGGTTTGATAAGGTTAGTTAACATGGTTTGGTTATGAACTAATATTTAGCAAGAAAAAAGCAGAATTTTCGGTAATAGCATCAGATTATTTGAAATACTCATAAAAATTACAACTAATACCAAAAGATTAACTTTTGCAATTAACATGCCTCATCTATATTAACTATAAATTTGATAAATTTAAACTAATGGTTTATAATATGTCTGTTTTTGATAATAGATATTGTAAAAACTTATAAGGAACAGACAATGAAAGTATTGGTAACTGGTGCAGATGGTTTTATAGGAAGTCATCTTACAGAAGAATTGGTAAAAAAAGGCTATGACGTTAAAGCCTTTGCTTTGTATAACTCTTTTAACACTTGGGGTTTGCTTGATAGTCTGCCAAAAGAAATAATGAAAAATGTAGAAGTCTTTACTGGCGATGTTAGAGACCCTAACGGTGTTAGAACTGCGATGAAAGGCGTTGAAGAAGTATTTCACCTTGCTGCACTTATTGCCATTCCTTTCAGTTATCACTCTCCTGATTCTTATGTTGACACTAATATAAAAGGCACTCTAAATGTTTTACAGGCTGCACGTGATTTAGATGTTAAAAAGATAATGGTAACTTCCACTTCAGAAGTTTATGGAACAGCACAATATGTTCCAATTGATGAAAAGCATCCATATCAAGGTCAGTCTCCATACTCTGCGACTAAGATTGGGGCAGATAGACTAGCAGAAAGTTTTTACAGAAGTTTCAATCTTCCTGTAGCAATTGTAAGACCCTTTAATACTTTCGGGCCAAGACAATCGGCAAGAGCGGTTATACCTACTATTATTTCTCAGTTGCTTGCAGGAAAAGAGGAGATCAAACTTGGGTCGCTAACACCGACTCGTGATTTCAATTATGTAAAAGATACCGCTGCTGGTTTTATAGCTATAGCGGAATCAGATAAAACCGTTGGGCAGGAAATAAATATCGCTACCCAACAGGAAATATCAATTGGTGATTTGGCAAAGGAAATCATTTCTCAGATTAATCCAAAAGCTAGAATTGTTTGCGATGAACAGAGATTGAGACCTGAAAAGAGTGAAGTTAACCGTCTGCTAGGTTCTAATAAGAAAATAAAAGAACTGACTGATTGGCAGCCTCGTTATACATTTGCACAGGGTATTTCAGAAACAATTGAATGGATGCGCCATAACTTGAATGCTTACAAAACAGATATTTATAACGTATAAGTGGGGACAACTATGATTCCATTATCAATACCAAATTTTGAAGGAAATGAACAAAAATATGTGGATTTTGCTCTTGCTCAGGGCTGGGTTTCAACAGGGGGGGCCTATATTACAGAACTGGAAAACAAACTTGCTAAGTTCTTGAATGCTCCAAGAGTTGCAGCTTGTCAGAGTGGAACTTCCGCTATTCATATGTCTTTGGTGGAATGTGGTGTTATTCCTGGTGATATGGTAATTGTTCCTTCTGTTACTTTTATCGCAGCGGTAAATCCTGTCAGATACCAGTTTGCAGAACCTGTATTCATGGATTGCGATGACAGTCTCTGTATGGATCCAGTTAAATTAAGCCTATTCTGTGAAAAAGAATGCGAATTGAAAAACGGCGTTTTAATACACAAATCAGGTAAACAGATAAAAGCTATTGTTGTTGTTCATGTTTTCGGAAATATGGCTGATATGGAATCTATTATGGATATAGCCCATAAATATAATTTGAAGGTCGTTGAAGATGCTACTGAAGCTCTAGGCACAAAATATACAGATGGCAAATATAAAGGTAAATATGCTGGCACAATAGGCAATTATGGTTGTTATTCTTTTAACGGAAATAAAATCATAACAACTGGCGGTGGCGGTGCTGTAACTGCTGATTCTGAACAAGAGGTTGCTCATCTTCAATATCTATCAACTCAGGCTAAAGATGACCCACATTATTATATACATGATGAAATAGGCTACAACTACAGAATGACTAACCTACAGGCTGCTCTCGGCGTTGCTCAGATGGAAGAGTTAGAAGAATTTATTGACCGTAAACAGAAAAATTACAACGAATATAAGAAATTGTTTGATGGTTTTGAATTGGC
>JAEEGL015221311.1_pt1 | contig 13479 bp, 14 predicted proteins | sample 9134231 | NCBI WGS metagenome assembly JAEEGL01 (sample SAMN16246548, study PRJNA631951) | gut metagenome | biome: gut microbiome; feature: rumen; material: fiber-attached | host: Bos | place: Iran: Karaj | collected 2018-10
AATGGCTCTGGCGGTTGTAGTGGCAAAAATCGTAGGCTGTTCTTTGCCCGTACTTGCAAAAAGGATCGGTTTTGACCCTGCGGTTATGGCAAGTCCGTTTATCACAACAATTGTAGACGCCGTTTCACTGATGATCTATTTCGGAATCGTTTCGAGCGTTATGGCTTTATAAATCAAATGAAATACTTGATTTTTTGCGTTTATGGTATTATAATAACGCAGTAACTAAATAAACTTAAACGGGGGTGCCGTTAGGCTGAGATTATACCCTTTGACCTGATTCGGATAATGCCGGCGTAGGGAGCTTATATTGCACCGTGCGGTCGCGCGGTGCTTTTAGTTTGTAATACTTATCAATCAGTAAGGAGAATAACAAATATGAAAACCGATTCAAAAAAACTAAATTCAAACAATATTAAAAGGCTTGTGCTTACCGCCGTACTGATCGGCTTGGCGACTGCACTGAGTATGCTGAAAATTTGGCAAATGCCTTTGGGCGGTTCGGTCACACTGCTTTCCATGTTACCTATCGCACTTATTTCAATTGAGTACGGTGTTGTGTGGGGACTTTCCGGTGCGTTTATTTATTCTTTGCTTCAAATGGGGCTGTCTATTGCAAAAGTGCTTTCGTGGGGCTTGGCTCCTGCGGCAGTTGTCGGCACAGTACTGCTCGACTATATCCTCGCGTATACTGTTCTCGGCTTTTCGGGTATGTTCAGAAAAAAAGGTGTTCCCGGTATTTGCATCGGCGTGTTTATCGCAGTTCTTTTAAGATTTGTATGTCATCTGCTTTCAGGGGCAATTATATTTGACATTTGGATGCCTGACGATTGGGCTAATCCGTTTATTTATTCTTTCTGCTACAACGGTTTGTATATGCTGCCCGAACTGGTTCTAACTATGTTAGGCGCTGTTCTGCTGTTCAAAACTCCGAGTTTTAACAAGCTTATGAGCAGTAATATGGAATACAGAAGATAAAAATGAAACTTGAAATTTAAGAGAATAAATGTTAAAATTTCAGTAGATTTTTTCTTGGAGGAATAATATGCTTTTAGTCGCCAATACACTTAATATCAACTATTTAGGTCTTGCATTTGGGTGTATAGTTGCTTTAACGGGGCTGATTATTGCCGTTTCGGCGTTCATAATGCCGTCCTCAAAAAGCAAAAGGCGAGGCTCGGCTTCGGTCAAGCGCACACGTATAAACTATCAGAAACCACATAATAAAAAGTATAAAACCAAGATAAAATACAAATAATTCCGCCCGTAGCGAAGCTGGATATCGCAGCAGATTCCGATTCTGAAGGACAGGGGTTCAAATCCCTTCGGGCGGGCCAGAAACGCCCCTCGACTAACGCCGAGGGGCTCAAATAATGTTTAATAAAGAATAACGAATAAATTATAATACCACTTAATGGGCGTTTCTGTATTATTCTTTATTATTCATTCTTTTTTATTTATTCTTTAAAATCGCCGTTAAGGAGAAGAACATATGTATAATAACAATCCTCTCTTAGATAAATCTCTTAAATTCTCTGCGAGAATTGTAAAACTTTATCAATTCTTATCAAAAGATAAAAAAGAGTCAATTATTTCCAAACAAATTATACGCAGCGGAACATCAATAGGCGCAAACGCTAACGAAGCGGTTTATGGTATCAGTCAAGCTGATTTTATCGCAAAACTACAAATCTCATTAAAAGAAACTGCTGAAACGGAGTATTGGTTAAAACTGCTTCTATTGTCAGAGTATATTGATAAAAAAACAGCCAATTCACTTATCGAAGATTGTTTAGAGATAAAACGTATCCTAATAGCTTCCCTGAAAACTGCGAAAGGCTCTCAATAAAAGCACGCCTATTTTCCCCTAGACTAACGCCGAGTGGCTAAAATAGTATTGAATATAAATAATAAATGAACTCCGCTTATACCGGGCATTGCAACTGGTATTTGCGGAGCATTATTATGAGGTTTTCAATTTTCATTGATTTCAAAGGTAACCAATATACGGCACCGCACCCATTATTTGTGCGTTGATATGTAAGGTGTAGGCATGTTAGAATTAATTAGGCGCTAAATTCGCCCAAAGCTTTGTGAAAGGAGAATTAATATGAAAAAAATAACGAAGCTTTTAGCAGTAGTTCTTGCTGCAATGATAATCGGAGCAGGTGCAGGTGTAAAGGTTGACGCTGCCTGTGCGCAGGCTCAGGGAGGTTTCAGAACCGTTTGCGGAATTAATCAAAGAGATTGCGGCAATCTAAACGGTAACTTAAATGAGATATTTAACTGTTACGGCCGTAACTGCAAATGGGATGTAAACGATTTGCTCAGACGTTTGCTTGGCGGCAAAGCACCTTGTATCGGTTGCGACACCGATTCATCTTGTATTGGCTGTGATACCGATTCATCTTGTAGCGGTTGTGATACCGATTCATCTTGTATCGGTTGTGATACCGATTCATCTTGTATCGGTTGTGATACGGATAAATCAAAGCCAAACAAGCCCGATTCCGACACTTGCGGAGACAAATGCACCGACACTGCAAAAGACAGATCTTCCGACACCCAAAACAAACCTATCTCTCAGCCCGGCGACGAAGCAGGTTACAACTCCTCTTATGAGGACGAGGTAATAAGACTTGTAAATGCAGAGCGCGCAAAATACGGTCTTTCCGAACTCAAAAAAGATTCAAAGGCAACACAAGCGGCTCGCATCAGAGCAAAAGAGATCGTAACAAAGTTTTCGCACACCAGGCCCAATGGAAGCTCTTGCTTTACGGCGGCAAAGGAGATCGGCGCAACATACCGCTCGGCAGGTGAAAACATAGCATACGGATACAGCACTCCTAAACAGGTAGTAGACGGCTGGATGAATTCGGAAGGTCACAGAAAAAATATTCTTTCTTCTTCCTTTTCAAAAATAGGAGTAGGTTGTTATAAAAGCGGCAGAGTGCTTTATTGGTCACAGTTTTTTATGGGATAACTGAATAACCTTTCGCCGAAAAGGCGCCCCCGAAATATCGGGAGCGCCTTTTTTATTGAGGAAAAAATATATGTTAAAAAATATAATATGTTTTATGACTCATAATCCGAATCGTCATACTCTATGTCGGAATCGGAAAAGTCAAACTCCAAATGCTCGCCGCAATTGGGGCATTTTATCTCGCCCTCAGCAAGTACATCTTCGCTTACGCATATCTTTTCATTGCAAGAGGGGCATGTAACCTCAAAATATTCGTCCATATCATCGGTTATGTCTTCCCCTTCATCTTCGGAAGAATCATCATCTGCTAATTCGTCTCTCAAATCGCAATCAAAGTCGTCACAATTATCACAATCATAATCGCATTCATCTTCGTCTAAATCGTTAAGGTCGTCATCGTCGTCATAATACTCATCATAATCGTCATAATCGTCATCGTCGTCATTGTAGCCAAACTCCTCGTCAAGCTCATAAAGAAGATCGTCAAAATCATCTTCAAGAGTTGCCAGGTCTTCATCTACGGCGTCGATATGTTCGGTCATATCATCAACATAGCACTCAAGATCTTCAAGCTCTTCTGCCATTTCCTGCAAAACATCTATAATTGATTTTATCACCCTTACCTCGTCTTTGCTTTCGTCAAGACGGATACCTTCGGTCAATCCTTTGATATAGGCAATTTTTTCTATGAGAGTCATAATAAATCTTCCTTTCGTAAGCTATATTGGCTTTTAATTATGCACGGCCGAGATATTCGCCGGTTCTGGTATCTATCTGGATCTTCTCACCCTCATTTATGAACAGCGGCACTTTTATTTCTGCCCCTGTTTCAAGCGTTGCAGGCTTTTGAACGTTTGTTGCCGTGTCACCCTTGAAGCCCGGCTCTGTTTCGGTTACAGTAAGAACAACAAAGTTGGGCGGCTCTACGCCAAACACATTGCCCTTGTAAGAAAGAACCTTGCAAACCTCATTTTCTTTAACGAACTTAAAGTTATCAGCTAATATATTTTTGTTTATCGGAATCTGCTCATAAGTTTCGTTATCCATAAAATAATAAAGCTCACCGTCGTTATAGAGATATTCCATATCGCGTCTCTCTATATAAGCAGTTGGATATTTGTCGTTAGGGTTGAAGGTCTTTTCAACAACGCTTCCTGTGATAACATTTCTTATTTTTGTGCGAACAAAAGCTGCGCCCTTGCCCGGCTTTACATGCTGAAATTCTATTATAGAAACAACCTGACCGTCCATCTCGAAAGTAACGCCGTTTCTAAAATCTCCTGCACTAATCATTGGTACCCCTCCTAAAAAAGTAATACAACATCAATATAAAAATCGACTGTCATCTTGTACATTATACATAATACAATAGAAAAAAGCAATAGTTTTGAAAAATTTTGTTATGTTCACATATTACCGCAAATTGCTAATGACACAAGCATTGATTCGCTTTTACAGGGCGTCATTCTCACCGAGATATTTTTCCACTATAAAACGCGGTCTGCGCTTTGCTTCTAAATAGATTTTACCAATATATTCGCCGATTACGCCGATCGCCAAAAGCTGCAAGCCGCCTATTGCCCACACTGAGCACAAAAGACTTGCCCAACCGCTCACTGTCCAGCCTGCAAAGAATGCAACCAGAGAATATATGATCATAATAAGGCTTATGAAGAATATAATAAATCCGAGCCAAGTTATCATTCTTATCGGCTTGATGCTCAGTGAGGTAACGCCCTCCCAGGCAAGCGCAAGCATTTTTTTCAGCGGATATTTGCTTTCGCCTGCAAGGCGTTCGAAACGCTCATATTTTACTATATCATATTTAAAGCCGACCATCGGCACCATTCCGCGCAGGAAAATATTTGTTTCTTTATAGAGCGAAAAAGCTTGCAATGCCCTTTTGCTCATAAGACGGAAATCGGCATGGTTGAATATCACCTTTGCGCCGAGTTTATTAAGTATTTTATAGAATGATTCCGCTGTAAATCTCTTGAAGAACGTATCGGTCTCTCGCTTTGAGCGCACACCGTAAACAACATCGCAACCATCTTCGTACTTTCGGAGCATTTCATCAAAGGCATTTATATCATCCTGCAGATCGGCATCTATTGATATGACAGCGTCAGCCTTATCTTTAAGGGTCATAAGTCCTGCCAAAAGAGCATTTTGATGCCCTCTGTTGCGTGAAAGCTTGATTCCTTCATAAATACTGTTTTCCTTGTGGAGCGATTCTATAATGCTCCAGGTAGAATCCTTTGATCCGTCATCAATAAACACGATTTTGCTGTCATATGTAATTTTACCGTCTGACATGAGCTGTTCATATTTTGTTTTCAATTTTTGTGCCGAATCGCGCAAAACTTCTTCTTCATTGTAGCACGGTATGGCTAGATAAAGTTTTGTCATAATATTCAACCTCATTTTGATTATTTATTCTTCAATGTTCTTTTTGTAACACCTATGGCACATTGCGACATAGCTGTCGTTGCCGCCGAGCATTATCTGACTGCCCTGTGTTACAACTCTGCCTGTTTCGTCTATTCTGGCGTTCACTGTGGCTTTTCTGCCGCAATGGCACATTGTTTTTATTTCTTCTATGCAGTCTGCTATTTCCATAAGCCGCATACTGCCGGGAAACAGCCTTGTCAAAAAGTCGGTCCTTAAGCCGAAACAAAGCACGGGAATATCTTTATCATCTACAATTTTGCGAAGCATTTGTATTTGCTCGGGAGTAAAAAACTGGCACTCGTCCGCTATTACTACGTCAATATTTTTGTTTTCGCATACTTTATCAAGCATTTTGCATATGTCATTATCCGGACAAACAATATCGGCTTTTGCCTCAAGTCCTGCGCGTGAGCGGACAACATCGGCGCCGTCACGGGTATCTGTTGAGGGCTTGATAAGCCAAACGCCCATATTCTTTTCTTCGTAATTGAATTTGGTAATAAGAGCTTGAGCAGTTTTACTGCTGCCCATCGCTCCGTATTTAAAATAAAGCTTAGCCATTTTTCTTCTCCCCGTTTATTAATTTAATATATAGGATGTTTTTCGCATATTTCTTTTACTGACTTTTTAATACCGTCTTTTCTGTTGTCAAAATCTTCAATAGCGTCGCAGATGATGGAAGCCACTTCCCTACATTCCTGCTCGTTTAAACCTCGTGTTGTTATCGCAGGCGTGCCTATTCTTATTCCGCTTGTTATAAACGGGCTTCGCGGCTCGCCGGGTATTGTGTTTTTATTTACGGTTATATTAACTTCGTCAAGGCGGGTCTCAAGCTCTTTTCCCGTTAAGTCCGTATCTTTAAGATTTAAAAGCATAAGGTGATTATCCGTTCCGCCTGAAACGAGCTTTACTCCCCTATTTAAAAATTCATCAGCCATTGCAGAGGCGTTATTTATGATACGCTTTGCATAATCTTTAAATTCGGGCTTAAGCGCTTCACCGAAGCACACAGCCTTAGATGCGATTATGTGCATAAGCGGACCGCCCTGTGTACCCGGAAATATAGCTTTGTCGATCTGCTGCGCATACTTTTCTTTGCAAAGTATCATTCCGCCGCGGGGACCTCTTAACGTCTTGTGTGTTGTTGTTGTAACAAAGTCCGCATAAGGTACAGGCGAAGGATGCACACCGGCCGCAATAAGGCCTGCAATGTGCGCCATGTCGACCATAAGGTAAGCGCCGCAGGCATCGGCTATCTCTCTGAATCTCTTAAAGTCAATTATCCTGGGATATGCGCTTGCACCGCATACGATCATTTTAGGTTTTGATTCTACCGCAGTTTGATACAGCTTATCGTAATTTATCAAATGTGTTTCGGGGTCAACGCCGTAGCTTATAAAATTATAGTATTTGCCCGATAGATTTACGGGCGAGCCGTGTGTAAGATGTCCTCCCTCGGACAGATTCATACCAAGCACCGTGTCTCCCGGTTTCAGCATTGCAAAATACACGGCTGTGTTCGCCTGCGCCCCTGAGTGCGGCTGAACATTTGCGTGCTCCGCGCCGAAAAGCTTGCAGGCACGGGCTATCGCCAGTTTTTCTACTTCATCAACAAACATACACCCTCCGTAGTATCTTTTATCGGGATACCCTTCGGCATATTTATTTGTTAGCACACTGCCCATTGCCGCCAAAACGGCAGGTGAAACTATATTCTCGGATGCTATAAGCTCCAGGTTGTTTTGCTGGCGTTCCTTTTCTCTTTTTATCATTGCCGATAAATCGGGATCGTACTGATTTAAAAAATTAATATAATCTAAAGTGTTTTCGTACATATTAAGTCTGCGAAATAGTTTGCACCGCAAATATCTCGCCTCTCCTTTCAGGCAGATTTAAGCATACACTGCTCCTGCTACCATAGTGAATTATATTACATACCCGCAAAAATTGCAAGCAAATTGACTATAATACATCTAATATTTCCAAAACAGCACAAACTTAAACGCCGTACTCTGCAAATTCGCAAAGCACGGCGCTGTTATTAATAAAAATTAAAGTGATCTTACCTTAAGCACGCCCGGCATAACTTTTATTGCTTCGGGGTCTGCATTCTCGGCATCGTCGATTATTGTGTAAGCGTAATCACCGCGTGTTTTGGTTACAGCCTTGCCCATTTGTGCAAGCTTTGAAATGAGTTCATCGCAAGCCTTATGAACAACGCATACGCGTCTGCCGCTTCTCTCAACCGAAATATTAGGCAAATTTACACTGTTTACTATATTGCCGTTTTCAAGGTACTCCATAACCTGTTTTGCGGCCATATAAGCGCAGTTCTCTTCAGATTCGGGAGTAGAAGCTCCAAGATGAGGCAACGCGGTAACGCCTTCGGCTCCTATAATGTCATCGGTGGCAAAGTCTGTTACATAAGCAGCCATTTTGCCGCTTTCAAGCGCCTCTAAGATATCTCCCGACGCAACAAGACCGTCACGTGAGAAGTTAAGTATACGAACGCCGTCTTTCATCTTTGCGAGGGACTCTTTGCTTATCATACCTTTTGTTCCGTCGTTAAGAGGAACGTGAAGCGTAATATAATCGGAAACAGCGTATATATCGTCAAGATTTTCGGTGAATTTCATTGTAGGCGACATTTTGCTCTTGCCCTGTTCAGACAAATAGGGATCATATCCTATAATGCTCATACCAAGTGCCTCTGCGGCGTGGGCAACGAGCATGCCTATTGCGCCCATACCTACTATACCCAAAGTTTTGCCCTTGATCTCGGGACCTGCAAATGAGCTTTTACCTTTTTCTACGAGCTTGCCTACTTCGCTGCCGCTGCCCTTAAGAGTTTCAGCCCATTTTGCGCCTTTAACTACCTTACGGGAGCTTATCAGCAAACCGCATATAACAAGTTCTTTTACGGCGTTTGCATTTGCGCCGGGTGTATTGAACACACATATTCCCTTTTCACTGCACTTGTCAAGGGGAATATTGTTAACGCCTGCGCCTGCTCTCGCGATTGCCAAAAGGCTCTCGGGCAATTCCGTATCGTGCATTGAAGCACTGCGGACAAGCACTGCTTCGGGGTTTTTCATGTCCTCTGAATAAGTATAATTATCGGTAAAGCAATTTAAACCTACTTTGCTTATTTTGTTAAGCAATAATACATTGTACATTTCTATCACTCCGTTTTCCTGTCAGAATAAAAATCAGGAATTTTCTTTTTCAAATTTCTTCATAAACTCAACAAGCTTTTCTACGCCTTCAATAGGCATAGCGTTGTAGATGGAAGCTCTCATACCGCCAACGCTTCTGTGGCCCTTGAGGTTGATAAAACCAAGCTCTTCTGCTTCTTTGAGGAATTTTGCGTTAAGCTCGTCGCTGTCGGTAACAAAAGGAACATTCATAAGAGAACGGTCTTCTTTTACAACAGTGCCTCTGAACATTTTTGAGCTGTCAAGGAAATCGTAAAGGATAGAAGCCTTTTTGATGTTTCTTTCCTTCATTTTTTCAAGACCGCCGATATCGTTTTTGATCCACTCCAGAACAAGCTTAGCCATATAAATAGTGTAGCAAGGGGGAGTATTAAACATAGAGCCTGCGTCTGCGTGGGTCTGATAGTTAAACATTGTGGGAGTAAAGTCCATAGCGTTGCCTATGAGATCTTCTCTGACTATTACGATCGTAAGTCCTGCGGGAGCAAGATTTTTCTGTGCTCCTGCAAAAAGCAGACCGAATTTTGAAACATCTATCGGCTCACTGCATATGCAGGAAGAAATATCGGCAACAAGCGGAACATCGCCTGTGTCGGGCAACTCGTGATAGCAGGTGCCGTAGATCGTATTGTTCATACAGATGTGAAAATAATCTGCGTCTTTACTGAATGTTGAGGGATCAAGCTTTGGTATGTAGTTATATGTTTTATCCTTGGAAGAAGCAACGATATGAGCTTCGCCGTATTTAGAAGCCTCTTTTTGAGCTTTGTCCGCCCACTGACCGGTAATTACGAAATCGGCCTTTTTATTTTTGTTCATAAGGTTAAGCGGAACCATAGCGAACTGTGACCATGCGCCGCCTTGTAAAAACAGGACTTTGTAATTATCCGGTATATTCATAACCTCACGAAGAAGGCTTTCAGCCTCTTTGATAATACCGTCATAAACCTTTGAGCGGTGAGACATTTCCATTACAGACTGACCGCTGCCCTTGTAATCGAGCATTTCGTCTGCTGCGATTTTTAATACTTTTTCGGGAAGCACGGAAGGACCTGCCGAAAAATTATAAACTCTTGCCATTTTAAAGACTTCCTCTCAAATTATAATTTTGGTGGATAATTATACCGCACCGTATAGTGATGATACCATTTTAAGGGATCAAAGTCAATTGATATTTTTATATTTTGTCTGAATTATTTATAATTTGTATTACAGCTGTAAGTATAAATATATAAAAGTTGAAAAGAAGAAAACTATATGTTAATATATTGTAAAATATAATTTGTTATATGGCAGAGGTTACTATGTTATTTGCAAGTACAGTATTTTTATATGTTTTTTTGCCCGTTACTCTTATTCTGTATTATACCGTATGTAAAAAATCGAGACGCGCTCAGAATATTCTGCTTTTATTAAGTTCGCTGCTTTTTTATGCATGGGGCGAACCGGTTTTTGTTCTGATAATGATAGCGTCTATTGTTGTTAACTATTTTTTGGGGCTGTTAATAGAAAAAAACAGAGCTAACAAAGGCATTTCCCGTTTAATAATAGCGACAACTGTTATTTTTAATCTCTCGTTTTTATTTGTATTTAAGTATTTGGGATTTACGATGAGATTATTTAATAACATATTTACCGCAAAACTCAATGTCCCCGATATTGCTCTGCCTATAGGCATATCGTTCTTTACATTTCAAGCTATGTCGTATGTTTTTGATGTATACCGCAAAAAAGGGAAAGTTCAAAAAAATATACTTAACGTAGCATTATATATTTCCTTCTTCCCCCAGCTTATAGCGGGACCGATTGTAAGATATCAAACGATCGCGGAACAGATCAATAACCGTAGAGAAACAATGGACGACATCACAAAAGGTGTGTGCAGATTTATTATAGGGTTGGGGAAAAAAGTACTTATTGCAAACAATATGGCAGTAATTGCAGACGCTGCGTTTGAAAATCAACCTCAAAGCACTGCGTTTGCTTGGCTTGGAGCGCTGGGATATACTTTGCAGATATATTATGATTTCTGCGGATACAGCGATATGGCAATAGGCTTGGGAAAGATGTTTGGATTTCACTTTAACGAAAACTTCAATTATCCGTACATATCAAAATCCGTTTCTGAGTTTTGGAGAAGATGGCACATATCTCTCGGCACCTGGTTCAGAGATTATGTATACTTTCCCTTGGGCGGCAGCCGCGTAAAATCAAAATCGCGCCTCGTTTTCAATTTGTTCGTTGTATGGACTTTGACCGGAATATGGCACGGAGCAAATCTTACGTTTCTGTTATGGGGATTGGGATACTTTGTTTTGCTTACGATAGAAAAATTAACAGGATTAGGAAAAAGGATAGAAAAAACCAATTTTATAAGCCGCATTTATACTTTATTCTTTGTTATAATTGGGTGGGTGGTTTTCCGTTCCGACAGCATTTCCGATGCTTTTAATTATATAGGCACTATGTTCGGATTAAACGGTTGCGCTCTCTTCGCTCCCGAAGTATGGTATGTTTTACAACCAAAGCTTCTGTTTTTATTGTTTGGTGTGCTGTTTTCTATGCCTTTAGCTCCTTACATATCCCAAAAACTTAAAACAGAGAAAAAGCCATACGGTTTTATTTACTCTTTGCTTATTATAACGATATTTATTTTGTCTGTGGCTTTCATCGTAAAAGGCACATATAACCCGTTTATTTACTTTAATTTTTAAATTGCAGGAGATGAAATAAATGAAGTTAAAAATTGATAGATACAAAGCCGTTTGCATTGTTGCATCAATAGTTATATTAAGCGGCATAACGGGTTATGCACACAACAGCACATTTCTGAAACCTGTTTTTAGTGAAATAGAAAGCTGTTTTCACGGTGATGCCCCGTTGGGTGAGAGATTAAATAAAACCATTAGCGGCATCGACAAAATCTTAAATGACGAAATAGGTTTTAAGAATTATTATATAGATGTCTATTCTATCACACAAAAGGTGTGCGGCGCCAAAGAATTTGAAGGTGACAATGTTATCTTACTGAACAACGGTTACTTGGCATATAAAAGAAATCCTGTCGCAGACGAGACAATAGAAGGCAACATTGAAGAATTAAATGTTCTGTATAAATATTGCAAGGATAAGAATATATTCTTTAAGTATTATATAACACCTGACAAATTAAGCAAATACGACTGTCAGTTGCCAAACGGCATAAAAGATTATATCAATCCGGCAGTAGATATGTTCAGTTCTATGCTTGGCACTGAAGATATTCCGTATAAAGATATGAGAGAAAGTCTGCATAAGGAATTTGGCAATGACTATTCCGCATTTTTTGTAACAGATCATCACTGGAAACCAAAAACAGGATTTTGGGCATTTCAGAATATATACAAAGAGCTTTCAAAAGAATTAAATATCAAATTCAATGAGACTATAACAGATCTGAGCAATTACACAATAGATACAAAAAAGCAGGTGTTATTGGGCTCACAGGGCAAAAACGCCGGCAGATTTGTTGCCGGATTAGACGATATAGATATAATTACGCCCGATTTTAGCACATCTTTTTCCGTTTCACAGCCTTTTAAAAACTACACGGCAAGCGGAAGCTACAAAGATGTGTTAATGAGAATGGATTTTGCCGAAAGTACCGATATGTATAATTCTTCTCAGTACGCCGCCTATTTGGGCGGAGATTTCACTTATGAAATAATTAAGAATAATAGGCCCTCAAATAACAAAAAGATAATGGTAATTAAAGACAGTTATGCAAATTGTGTAGTACCCTTTTTAAGCATGGGATTTGATGAGATCCATGCATTTGATTTAAGAGATATGACCGGATATAAAATAGATTCTGTATATAAATATATAGACAGTATAAAACCCGATGCTCTGATATTCATATACTCTCCTTTAAGAATTTGCTCGGATGAATCTTTTACGTTTGAAAATGACTGATGTTATAAATTATACAGATATTTAAAAGCGTAACAAAAGCTTACAAACAAATCATATATAAAGCGCTCTAAAAAGTCAAAACCGGCAATTTAGAGCGCTTTTTATAATTAAGAGTTATATGATTATTTAATCATTCTTGTCCGTTATCCAAAGTGTCGTAACCATCTGTTTGTTCAGCTTCATACTCAGGCTCCGGCAAAGGCGTGTTTTCGTCTATCTCTTTGTAGTTATCCGGGCTGTCGCCCACTCCGAGATATACTGTCTTTGCACGCATTGTTTCCGTCTCTTTGTCGGTGATTACCATACCGACGGACGCTTCAATCTTTCTTAATATTACTGTTTGTGATGTTTCTGTCATTTTAATTACCTCCTATGCTATTGTCCAGTTTTTAGCTGTTGCTATGGCTATTTCCTGCGCCGACATCTTCGCTAGATTCGTGCTCCCCATTGTAAGGGTGTTTGTCGTATCGGCAGATCTGTCATATAATGCGGCAAACCAGCTGAGTATGGTGTCATGTGAGTATTTTGTACTGTTATTTAATTTGATAGATGCGTTAAATCCTTGCTCCAGTGTTACGAATTCCAGCTTTGAACACCCCTGAAACGGAAATAAAGTATCGGTTCGCGTATAAATTAAACTGCTTGGTAAACTCGCTGTTGTTAAATTTGAGCACATTTCGAAAACTCTACCGTTCAACTTTTCTATCCCGTTGCGCAAAATAACGGTTTTAAAAGTTGACCAAGTAAACATTTGATCCGCTAACTCTTTTATACTTCCGGGTATATCGGCTATGTCCGCTTGGACTGAGCCATTCTTTCCTAAAGATGTAACCGTATTTGGTAGTATAAATCCGTTTGGAAATTTGCAGGAACTAA
>JAEEGL010746330.1_pt1 | contig 13478 bp, 12 predicted proteins | sample 9134231 | NCBI WGS metagenome assembly JAEEGL01 (sample SAMN16246548, study PRJNA631951) | gut metagenome | biome: gut microbiome; feature: rumen; material: fiber-attached | host: Bos | place: Iran: Karaj | collected 2018-10
CAACAACGCCCGCGAATCGGAGATCCGCAGGCGTTTGCAGTCACTTTGGAAGAAATATGGGTACTGAGACCCTCTACCAGGATTTCTTGTACCCGATTCCGTATTCCGTGGTATAATAATCGACTCTTTTGTCATTGTTGAAAAAGGGAGGATAGATATTGTCCACAGGGTCGATTCCTGCCAGGCGGCAAACGGCATCGTGCACTTGGATGGTGAGTTGTTTCCTTCCTTCATTGGCCGGAATGTCCAGATCGGGTTGGATCGGTTCACCGATGTTGATCGTAAGGCTGGCCGGACTGTTGAATATCTTTTCCCGTATAAAACCATTCTTCCGATAAGTGAAGGCGATGGGAAGGATCGGTTTCTTGCAAGCGTAGCTGAAGCGGGCCGCACCGTCCTTGAAGGGCCGTATGGGCTGATAGAACTCCCACATACTTCCTTCCGAGTAAATATGCAGCCAATTCCCCTTTCTCAAATAATCAACGACTGAGAAATACATGGCCGCCATGGCCGCTGGATCCTCCGCAGGGACGGGAATTCCGCCAGACATTCGAATGAATTTTCTGTATTCACCCATAAGGTTCTTGCTCCAGACAAGCACTTTCAGAGAAGGTTCCTTCAAGGCAAACATCAGGGCCGGAAAATCCCACATATGTACATGATTGGAGACCGTTATGGCACCGTTTTCCAGGATTTTCCGGTATTTTTTCAAATTCTCCCTTCCTTTAATCCGCAGATTCATCCGGATCCTGGTCAGCGGAAACATAACCGTCACCAATAGGATATTAAACCAAAATCTTTTGAATTTGAAGGACTTGGATTCATCTATATAGTTATAGTTCTCATCGAAGACCAAATGTTCCCGTTCAACGACTTTCAGATAATGCTGATCGGTATATTCAGGATAAGGATAGCACTTGGTTTGGGGATCAAAATACATACAAAAGAATATCTGTCACGATTCAACATCCTACCCTATTTCCGGGACTTCTTGTGGCGGCGCTTCTTGCCGCGATTGCCGAAGATAACGGCCACGACGACAGCCACGAGCGCGAGTACGATGATGACGTAGGTCATGCCGCTCGCATTGTCACCCTTTACACGCGACCACATCGCCAGAAGTTTGTCGGTATCGTCGCCCCAGTCGTGCTCCATCGCGCAGCGGTCGATAACGGCCTTGTCGGGATACAACACCGGGTTGACGCACACGCTGTCCGCTTCCGGACCGAAGAAATAGCTCAGGTCGATCGGATCGTAAGCCTCGTCAATCTGTGATTCCAGCACCTCGAAAGCACCGTTGGCCGAAACGTAGCCCGTCTCCTCCATATTGCGGATGGCTATGTCGGGACGGCACATAAAATTGATGAAATAGGTCGCAGCCTGGACATTCTTGGCATACTTGGGAATCACCCAGCCGTCGAACCACACGTTGCTGCCCTCCTCAGGCACGATGTAATCGAGGGAGACACCCACCTCAGCGGCCTCTTCAATGGCCCATACGGCATCGCCGCTCCAGTTGAGCGACACCACGCCGCGGCCTTTGGTCATCTGATCCTTGCCAAAATCGGCCTCCCAGCCCAGCACACCGTCTTTCACCTGTTTCAGATATGCTTCCACGGCGGCCAGCGATTCATCCGATGAATCCTTCATCAGTTCGTCGAGCGTCACCTTTCCCGATTTGAGATCATCCTGCTTCAAATAGATGAGTACGGGACCGTAGACATCACGCGGAGCGTCTTTGATCAGGATCTGGCCCGCGAACTTGGGATTGCGGATCACATCCCAGGTGCCGGCCTCCTCCGGCGTCACCACCTTGGTATTGTAGATGATGCCGGAAGTGCCCCACATATAGGCTACGGAATAGTCATTGGCATTGATGTTGGGATTGATCGCGTCGAACACCCCCTTGATGTAGGGGGAACGGTTCAGCTTGATATAGTTGACTTTGTCTGGAATCGTGGAGAAATCAAGTGGAATCAGCAACCCCGTGTTGAGCATGCGCTCGATGATGTAGTCGGACGGACATACCACATCGTAGTCTTCGTGCCCCTTCTCGATCTTTGAAAGCATCGTTTCGTTCACATCGAAGGTCTGGTAAACGACCTTGATGTCCTGTCCGGTCTCGGCTTTGTACCAAGCCTCGAATTCGGGAAGGACGGACTCGTCGATGTAGTCAGACCAGTTATACACCTTCAGGATCTGGTCGCGGTTGGAACCGCAGGACAGCAGCACGGCCGAAAGAGCCGCCAGGATCAGGAATTTCTTCATTATTTCGTAGGTTGTTGTTTGGATTGACGGATGTTGATAACCAGCAGGACCACCAGGATGATGAGGAAAATGATGCTCATCAAGGGCTTGAGCTCGGGCGTCAGGCCGCCTTTGCGCGCATCGGCATAAATGTAAGTCGACAGCGTATCCAGGCCGATGGTACCGCGGGTGAAGAAGGTCACGGCAAAGTCATCGAGACTCATCGTAAACGCGAGGATGAAGCCCGAAATCATTCCGGGCCGGAGTGCGGGTACAAGCACCTTGCGAAGGGCCTGACGCGGCGTTGCGCCCAGGTCGAGGGCTGCCTCATAGATATTGGGGTTCATCTGACGGAGTTTGGGCATCACGTTGAGCACCACGTACGGGGTGCAGAAAGTGATGTGCGCAAGAATGACGGTCAGGTAACCCTGAGAAATGCCCAGAAACACGAAGAGCAGGAAGAGCGACACACCCGTGATGATGTCGGGGTTGATCATCGGGATGTTGTTCAGGAAAGTCATCACACCCCGCTTGCGTCCGTGAAGGTGGTAGATACCGATAGCGGCAACGGTGCCCAGGAGGGTGGCTATGGTCGAGGCGGCCAAGGCGATGAGCAGGGTATTCTTGACGGCCGACAGCAGACCCGATGCGTTCTGCATACTGCCGTTGAAGAGGTTCTGGTAGAGCTGCGTCGAGAATCCCGTCCAGTTGCCGAGCGACTTGGCCTCGGTGAACGAGAAGATCACGATGAATGCGATGGGTGCATACAGCACCAGGAGCACCAGCCACAGGTAGGCTTTTGCGATGATTTTCTTCCCTTTCATCAGATGAGTCCTCCGCTGACTTCCTCCTGCTGGTCACCGCCCTGCAGGAAGGTCGTGATACCGATGATGACGAGCATGATGAGCGAAAGCGCCGCACCATAATTCCACATCGAGTTGTTGATGTTCTCCTGGATGATCGTACCGAAGAGCTTGATCTTGTTGTTGGTCAGGAACTCCGAGATGGCGAAGGTCGAGACTGTGGGCATAAAGACCATCATCACGCCGCTCCAGACGCCCGGCATCGACAGCGGCAGGGTCACCTTGCGGAACACCTGTACCGGCGTGGCGCCGAGGTCCTGGGCCGCCTCCGCGTAGGAAGGGTCCATCTTCTTGAGTTGGTTGTAGATGGGATAGATCATGAACGGCAGGTAGTCGTAGCACATGCCGAAGAGCAGGGTTCCCTTCCCCAGTGGAATACCTGCCATATTGAAGAGTTCGGCCGTGGCCAGAGTCCGCATCAGGGCATTGATCCACATCGGCAGGATGAAGAGCACCACGGTGACGGCACTCCGGTTGAGCTTGTTGTCGGCCAGGATGTAAGCCGCAGGGTAACCGATGAGCACGCAGAGCAATGTATTCTCGATGGCCACCTCGATGGAGAGGGCGAATGTGCTCAAGGCATCCTTGTCCGAAAAGAACTTGGTAATGTTGCGCAGGGTGAAATGCCCTGATCCGTCCTGCAATGCATACATCACGATCAGCAGGAGGGGCAGCACTACAAAGAGCACCAGAAAGATGAAATAAGGCAGCGCCCAACTAGACCTTTTGTTCATTTCCTGTCGCCGGTTTCGTTAGTTCGATGTTTTCGGGCAATATCTTGATGCCCACGAAGTCGCCTTTGTCCCAGATGTCATTGGTATCAACCCAAATGTTCTCGCCGTTGTCTGTCTTGATGGTCAGGTGGTAGTGGTTGCCCATATAGAGGATGAACACCACATTGCCGGTCAGGTCGGCTTCCTTCTCGTAGTCCAGCAGTTCCACGTTTTCGAAACGAATGGTTGCCACAGCTTCGTCGCCTTCGGCGAAGCCGGTCGTGTCGCAGTTGAATTCCGTTCCCAGGAACTCCGCTTTCCCCTCACCCACCACCTTTGCGGCATAGGTGTTGGCCAGGCGTTCCTTCTTCATCACCTGGATGTCGTCGGGATCGATGTAGAGCATCACTTCCGACCCCACCTCATAGGGATCGTAATCCTGGATCATCAGTTCATAGCCTGTGTCGGTGTCGACCCACATTTCGTAGTGCACGCCCTTGAACGTGCAGGAGTTGACCTTGGCCTTGAACTGGCACTTGGCCGGATCGTTGGTAAAATAGATATCTTCCGGACGGACCACGACGTCGACCTTCACATCTTCGCCGAACCCCTCGTCCACGCAATCGAACTCGTGTTTGATGAAGGCCACGCGGCGGTCACGGATCATTCGGCCCTTGAGGATATTGCTTTCGCCGATGAAATCGGCCACAAAGGCGTTCACCGGTTCATTGTAGATGTCTGTCGGGGTGCCGATCTGCTGGATCTTGCCCTCGTTCATCACGACGATCGTGTCGGAGAGCGTCAAGGCTTCCTCCTGGTCGTGCGTCACATAGATGAAGGTGATGCCGAGTTTCTTGTGCATCTCCTTGAGCTCGATCTGCATGTCCTTGCGCATCTTCAGGTCGAGGGCCGCCAGCGGCTCGTCGAGGAGCAGCACGCGCGGCTGGTTGATCAGAGCGCGGGCGATGGCCACACGCTGCTGCTGGCCGCCGGAGAGCGACTCCACGTCACGGTCTTCGTAGTCCGACATGCTTACGAGCTTCAGCACTTTCTTCACACGTTTCTCGATCTCGGCTTCCGGCACCTTCTGCAACTTCAAGCCGAAGGCTACGTTGTCGTACACGTCGAGGTGCGGGAAGAGCGCGTAGCGCTGGAACACCGTGTTGAGCTTGCGCTGATACGGTGGGATGTCGTTGATGACCTTTCCCTCCATGGTGACGGTGCCTTCGTCGGGCTTTCCGAAGCCGGCGATCAGGCGTAGCGTCGTGGTCTTTCCGCAGCCCGAGGGGCCGAGGAAGGTCACGAATTCTCCCCGCTTGATGGAGAGAGAGATGTCATCAAGAACCTTCTTGTCTCCGAACGACTTGGAGATGTGGTCCAGGCTGATGATGATGTCGTCCTTCTCTGCCATCTATCAGAAGAGCTTGAGGTTCAAGGCGTAGGTAACACCTCCGGAAATAGTGAGCGCATGGCCGTACGCATCGTAGACGCAGAGGGCATGGACACGCAGGTCGCGGTTGCGAAGCGGAAACCAGTAACCGCCCAACCCGCAGTAAACACTGCTCTTCACGGCATCCAGCACTTCATTCTCCCCTGTATCGAAACCGCCCTTGGCAAACAGATCGAAATGGTCACCCAGCGTCGCCGAGAGTTTCACGCTGGCCGCGATATAATTGCCGGCCAGATACCCGTCGCCCTGCACGGTCAGCACATCGGCGACCGGCAGCTGCAGACCCAACGCCCCCATCCATCCGATCGAAGGATAATGGCCCACAGACCCCATCAGGATCAAGCCTTCTTCCGTCTCGTGGGAGCCGAAGAGTGAATAGACATAGTCTCCGAGTCTTTTACTGGCGAAGGGCTTCTCCATGATCTGCTCGGTGGTCATCTGCAACATCAGCTTCGTACTTTCGTCGCTGCTGGTCCAGTTCAGGCTGCCGCCCCACTGGTACACCTGGTAGTTGTTCCAGAGCAGCGAATTCATGACTCCGTGCGAATCAAAATCGTACGCGTCGTTCTCGAAGGTACCCAGATGGATGTAGTCCTTGCCCAAAGTAATCGAAAATTGGCCGAAATGCACGGAGATGTTGGCCCAGTCCACCCAGTTGCATTCATCCGTCCGCCAGGTATTCTTGTAGAGAGCCTTTGTGTCGTCGAAGGATTCGTAATAATTGAACCAGTGGTTGGCGAATGAGAACGAGAAATGTTCTCCCAGGTTCCCGTCAAAAACAGTCCACAGAGAGGTCTGACCGAAATTGTGATACCATAACTTGCTCTCAGGCACGAAATACGGGCTGTATTCAGCGCGGGGTACAATCATCAACGTGCCCTCCGACTGTGCTTTTACATCTTGTGCATTGAATGCACACGAAAGCAGAAGGAAGGCAAACAAAACAAACAATCTTTTCATTTCGAGTATTTGTATTATTTGAGGGTTAGCGGACTCCCAACGGCACGAGGCCGCAACCCGTCAGCGAAGCGAGCGGGTCGAAAGTGATGGAATAGCCGTTGGAAAACAGAAAATTCTTCATAGTCCGGTTTAATGGCGCAAAGATAGAAAAATAAAGTAACTTTGTACACCAATTCTTCGCGCAATGTTCCAGAAAATTATCCGCGGCTGCGTCAAGCTCGTCCAACGCTGGCTTCCCGAACCTTTCATCTTCGCTGTCCTCCTGACCCTCATCGCTTTCGTGGTCGCCATGCTGGTGTGCCGGCAGACCCCGTTCGAAGTGGTCGAACACTGGGGAAACGGCGTGTGGTCGCTGCTGGCTTTCGCCATGCAGATGGCCCTCGTGCTGGTGTGCGGTTCCACGCTTGCCGCGGCACCGCCCATCAAGAAAGGGATCAGCAAGCTGGCTTCGCTGCCCAAGACATCGGCCGGCGCAATCGCCCTGGTCACGGGTGTCTCGGCGGTGGCCTGCTGGCTCAACTGGGGTTTCGGCCTGATCGTGGGAGCCATTTTCGCCCGGGAAATCGCACGCAAGCTTCGCGGCGTCGACTACCGCCTGCTGATCGCTTCGGCCTACAGCGGCTTCGTGGTGTGGCACGCGGGCATTTCGGGCTCCATCCCCCTGACCATGGCCACGCCGGGCAACGGGCTGAAAGAGATTACCCGCGGAGCGCTGCTCAATCCGGTTCCCATTTCGCAGACCATTCTCGATCCGCACAATCTCGTGATGGTGGCGCTGGTCATCGTCGCGCTGGTGGTGGTCAACACGCTCATGCATCCCAAGGGGAACCAGGTACTGATGATCGATCCCCTGCTTTTGCAGGAGGAGCCGGAGATGCCGGTTAAAAAAGCGGAGACGCCGGCCGAAAAGATGGAGAACAGCCAACTCCTGAGCTGGATCATCTCGCTGCTGGGGCTCTCCTACGTAGTTATCAAGTTGTTTTTCCGGGGAGGTTCGCTCGACCTCAATACGGTCATCCTCATCTTCCTGTTCCTCGGCGTCATCCTGCACAAGACGCCGCAGGCCTATGTAGGCGCCTTCACGAAGGCGGCGACGGGGGCAGCGGGCATCATCCTGCAGTTTCCGTTCTACGCGGGCATCATGGGCATCATCATGGGAGTGGGTGCGTCAGGCATCTGCCTGGGCACTGTGATCAGCGATGCGTGCATCCGCATTTCGACACCGACCTCCTACCCGCTCTTTACTTTCCTGTGTGCGGCGATTCTGAACATGTTCGTACCTTCGGGCGGCGGTCACTGGGCCATCCAGGCGCCGATCATGTTTACCGCCGGCGCCGACCTCGGCGTGGATCCGGGCCTCACGGGCATGGCTATCGCCTGGGGCGACGCCTGGACCAACCTCATCCAGCCCTTCTGGGCCATCCCCGCCCTTGCCATCGCCAAGCTCAACGCCAAGGACATTATGGGCTACTGCCTCATCGACCTCGTCGTCTCCGGCCTCATCATCTGCTCCGGCCTCCTAATTTGGGCTTGAGTTCTCGTTCATCAGCGGCTTGTGCTTACAGGCGCGGGTGGGATATTGCTTCGAGGACCCTAACCACTTGTGCCTACTGGGGCTCCGCCCCACCCGAGCCGAAGGCGAGAGCACGACCTCCGGGAGTAAACCCTGCCGCTCCGACCGGCTATTACACAAGGCCTACCCGCTCGGTCTCCGCTAGCGGCTGACGTCGCAGAAGCAATTCCCAGAGCGCCCAAGCACAAGCCGCCGGGAGCGATTATAAATCATTTTGCAAATATCTAGAAATCAGCAAAATACAAACGTCTTTCTGTCCCAGGAGGAACAGAAAGACGAAAGTACACGGAAAGAGATATCAGGCGACGGCAGATACGATGTAGTCGCAGACTTCTCCGACGGTTTCGAACGGTTTTGCGGTCGGCTGGAACTGCATGCCGAACTTCTGTTCGGCAGCCAGCGAAAGCAACAGCATCGACAGTGAATCGACACCCAAATCCATGACCAACTTGCTGTCCATCGTTACCTTGTCCAGATCGAGCTTCGGCTTGATGGTGGCGAAGATCTCCTTCAGCCCTTCGAATACTTCTTCCTTTGTCATGACATTGTCTTAATTACGTGCGACCTTCATGCTGCCCGTGCGCTTGAAATCCTCCTGGCGCACCGTTACCTTCATGATGCGATGCGTCGAAGGCAGACCAGCATTGATCCGGTTAACCAGCTTTTCCATGTACGCAACCACTTCATCCCACGACTTTCCCTCGAAAGCAGGCATCTGCGGCAGGATCTCGATCGCGATGACCTTGTCGCCATTCAGCTCGTCTTCCTTGACCATGGCGTCGCGGACGCAGGGATCCGCGTAGAACGGCTCTTCCAGACTCTCCGGACTCACGTTTTCGCCATTGGGCAGGATGATCAGGTTCTTGATGCGGCCTGTGATGTAGAGGAAACCCTCGTCGTCGAAACGAACCAGGTCGCCCGTCTTCAGCCAGCCGTCCTCGCTGAACGCAGCCGCCGTATTGACCGGATCCTTGTAATAGCCCGAGAACAGGTTGTCGCCCTTGATCCAGAGCTCGCCGTCCACAATCCGGGCTTCCTGTCCCGGGTAGACCTTGCCGATGGAGGTCGGCTTCTCCAGCGCGTTGGCATTGGCGGAGGTCAGATTGGCGCCCTCCGTCAGACCGTAGCCGAAGGTGAATTCCACGCCCAGCTTGGTGAAGATGTCGACCAGACGCGGCGGCACGTTGGCCGCGCCGGCGATGATCAGGCGCAGCGCACCGCCCAGGAACTGCGGGCCGTACATCTTGCAGAGGCCGGCCAGGATGTCGCAGATGCCCGGAACGATGATCAGGATGGTGGGCTTGATCACCGGCAGCTTGCCGATGGTGGCCTTCATGTCTTCACAGGTATGGATCAGGTTGCCCGTGTAGAAGCAGCCCATCGTGCCGGCAATCAGGCCGAACACGTGGCTGAGCGGCAGCAGGGCAATGTAGCGGTGTACGCCGATCACCTTGCCGGGTTTGAAGATCGAGTTGTAGCAGCCGCGCATCAGTGCCCGGTGGCTCAGCACGGCGCCTTTCGGCGCACCCGTGGTGCCGCCCGTGAAGAAGATGGCGGCAGGAGCCTCCTTGTCAACCTTGGCGACGGGCGCCATGGCTTCGGAGGTGGAACTGCTGGAACAGATCCGGGTCGGCGCCCCTTGGGCGATGTCCTTGAACTCGTCGCGGACGAAGAGCGCCTGCAGGTCGAAGCGGGCGCAGCAGCCTACGACGGCAGGGTTAGGCAGTGATGAAGGCAGCATCAGCACCGTATAGCCGGCCGAGGTAATGGCCAGGAAGAGCTCGATGGCATCGGCGCTGTTGCGGTCGAACACGCCGATGTTGGCACCTTTCGGCAGGCCGAGGCTCTCGATGAAAGCGCGGCGGTGTGCGATTCGCTCACAGAATTCACGATAGGTCCAGGTACTGGTCAGATCCGACATGGCCGGCATATCGGCATAGGTTGCTTCCAGCCACTCCACGAACTCGGGAACGGTCGGAATGTAAGGCAGCCGGGCCAGTTCGTCGGCCGGCAGCAGATCGTAGAAATACTTGCTCATCGTTGATATTTACTTTTAAATTAGATCAGGTTGGACAGCGCCCACTGGTTCACCTGGCTGCGGTCCACGATGGGTTGCAGCGACCGTACGGCGGTGGGGCCGATGCGTTTGCGCAGCACGGCCATTTCCTTGAGCCGCTCCGCGTTCTCAGGGTCTTTCACCGGGTCGAGTCCCGCTTCTTTCAGGATCAGGTTGCTGCGCGCCGCAATCGAAAGCTCGAGATAATTCTGCACATAGCAGTACATGTCGAAGAAGTCTTCTGGTGCGTAGCGCTCCTTCAGCGTGAGCAGGTACTCCCCTGCTCGCGTCGTCGTGAACTCACCGCGTTTGAGCGCGCCCAGCAGCGTGATCTCGTTGTTGATGCCCGCGTCGAGCCACTCATGCACAAACTTGCTGTTCTTCTTGAAAAGCGAGCGCTTGCTGACGACATAGTAAACCACCAGCAGGGCCGTCAGGATCAGCGGGTCGATAGGCTCCAGCGCATGGATGTAGTGGACGAGGATTGTGATGGCGAAACTCACCACCGAGCCGATGACCTTCGCCTTCCGGCTGTCGCCGAACTTACCCTGGTGAACCATCATCAGGGCCATGGCCAGCAGCGAGGTGCAGCCGATGTGCATCACGGCCGCCTCAAAGCCCAGGAAAATCGTGTGCCATCCGTTCACGTCACCCACCTCGACAAGATGATGAAGATGGAACACATTGGACATCAGGCCGAAACCGGCACCGATGGCCGAACCGTAGATGGTAGCATCTCCCAGCAGTCCCACTTTATGCCGTGCGATCAGCATGTAGAGGATGGCGCCTTTGCACAGTTCTTCGACAATCGAGATGAGCAATTTGCTCTCACCGATGGGGGGAATCCGGCAAATCAGCCAGGAAACCAGATACATCAGCATGCCGCCGACAACGGTCGATATCAACGTCGGCCATTTGGTCAGCTTGAACGAGTCCATCACCAACAGATAGAGGATGAACAGCGCCAGCGGGACTGCAGTAAGGAGATACAGCCAAATCATTATTTCGTACCGAAAATACGGTCACCGGCATCGCCGAGACCCGGGAGAATGTAGGCGTCGCTGTTGAGTTCCTCATCGAGCGCAGCCGTGTAGATATCCACGTCGGGATGATCTTTCTGGAGTTTCTTGACACCCTCGGGCGCAGCTACCAGGCACATCAGGCGCAGGTGCGTGCAACCGTAGTTCTCCTTGAGCATCGTCAGCGCGTCGGAAGCACTGCCGCCGGTGGCGAGCATCGGGTCGGTAACGATCACCAGGCGCTGGTTGATGTCGAAGGGCATCTTGCAATAGTACGAAACCGGCATGTGCGTGGTTTCATCGCGATACAGGCCGATGTGGCCCACCTTGGCGACGGGCAGCAGCGTGAGGAGCCCCTCCACCATCCCGAGTCCTGCACGCAGGATCGGGACGATGGCGAGCTTCTTGCCGGAGATGACCCGGGCGGTCATCTTGCGCATCGGGGTTTCAATCTCCTTGCTTTCGAGCGGCAGGTCGCGGGTGACCTCGTAGCCCATCAGCAGGGAAATCTCGGTCAGCAGCTGACGGAAATCCTTGGGACCGGTATGGATGTCACGCATGATGCTCAGCTTGTGCTGGATCATGGGATGGTCGATGATGTGGAGCTGGCTCATAGGAGAAAACGATTATTCTTCGGTGACACCATACATGACGATGCGGGTTTCGTTCTTCTGGCTGAGCAGGTCGGCAACGGCCTTGCGCACGTCTTCGACCGTGATGGAATCGAGCACCTGCTCATAATCGGTATAGTAGTCGACGCCGTACTTCAGGTTGTCCTTGAGCGCACTCGACCAGAAACGGTTTTCGCGGAGGTTCTCCTGGTGTTTCTTGTGCATATAGTCCTTGACCTTGGCCATGTTGGCTTCCGAAGGACCGTTCACGGCGAAATCAGCGAGCAGTTCCTCGATGCGCTTGTTCAGGCGGGCATAATCCTCAGGGCTCGTCTGGTAGACGATCTGCAGGAAGGACTGCGTCTCCGGCAGGAACCCGTAGTCGTAGCCGCCGTTCGTACTCACGCCGTAGGTACCACCCTCCTTCTCACGGATTTCCTCGGTGTAGATGATGTCGAGGATCTGCTGGGCGATGTCGAGCGTCAGGTCGTTCTTGAGGTTGAACTCTCCCTTTGCACTTTCCAGATAGAAGACGATGGCCATCGGGATTTCCATCTTCTTGCCGAACTCATTGACGTTGGCACCCGTAGCGTAGCTCAAGCCCATCGATTTCGCTTTCTCGGGCTTGCCCTTCGAAGGCAGGCCGCCGATATACTGGGCCACGAGCGGCAGCATCGTCTCTTCATCGAAAGCACCGGTGATGATGAAGGTGAAGTCAGCGGCATTGGCAAAGCGCTCCTTGGCGATCTGCATGATGCGGTCGTAGTTCACATTGTCGACATCGGCAGCCTTCATCGGGGTCCGGACAGGATTGTTGTTGAAGACGATCTTGGCCAGCGTATCCTGCAGAGCGGAGACCGGCTGGGCTTCCTGGTTCTGGAGCTGGGCGCGGGTCTTGTTCTGCCACGACTTGAAGGCGTCGTAGTCGGTACGTTGTGCCGTGAAATACAGGTACATGAGCTGCATCATCGTCTCGAAATCCTTCGGGGTGGTGCTGGCGCTCACACCTTCCTCATAGTTGCCGATGAACGGATTGACGCTCACCTGCTTGCCGGCCAGGGCCTTGGTCAGGGCCGTGGAGCTGAAGTTGCCCACGCCGCCCTCGGTAAAGATATCTGCATTCTTGAGGTTGAGGGCCTCGTCGATCGAATACTGCGACAGGCCGCCTTCGCTGAAGGCACGCAACAGGATCTGGTCCTTGTTGAAGTCGGTGGTCTTCACATAGACCGTCGCACCGTTCGAGAGGACATATTTCTTATAGCCGAAAGAAGCATCCTGGGTCTTCTTGATCTTGCCACCCTGCGGGAGCACGGTCATCAGCGGTTCGTTGGAAACCTCGTCCTGGTAGGGTTCGATGTTCTCGGCGGCGACGTCGGCGATCATCTGCTTCATCTCAGCCTCGCTGGGATAGGTCACGCCTTCCTTGTCGGGCAGCATGCACACCAGCACGATGTTCTTGCCTTCCTCCACCATCTGGCCGAAGATCTGGTTGACGACCTCGACCGGGATGTTCGGGCAGAGCTGCTGGGAAAGCTGATACTGGTTCTCAATGCCCATGATCGGCTCTTTGTCGATGAAATGGCGCACGTATTCGCGGCAGTAGGCACCGCTGCTCTTCTTCTCGCGGGCGTTGTAGTCCGACTCGACCTGGCTCATGTATTCGCTGCGGGCGCGCTCGTATTCACTGGCGGTGAAGCCGTTGCGTTTGGCACGCAGGATTTCGCGCCAGACCGTGGCCACGGCGTCCTTCACCTGGTTCTCGTTGCTGGCCAGATAGCCCATGTAGCTCTTCTTGGTCTTGGCGATGAAGAATTCCTCATCAGAACCGAACTGGGCCATCATGAACGGCGGCTCAGGCAGCTGGGTGAGGTCTTCCAGACGCTGGTTGAGCATCATGTCGGCCATGCCCATGCAATATTTGTAGATGAGGTAGTTCATGTCGCCCTTCATGGCGTCGGGATACGCTTCGTGTTTCCAGAAGAGGAA
>JAEEGL014465543.1_pt1 | contig 13478 bp, 8 predicted proteins | sample 9134231 | NCBI WGS metagenome assembly JAEEGL01 (sample SAMN16246548, study PRJNA631951) | gut metagenome | biome: gut microbiome; feature: rumen; material: fiber-attached | host: Bos | place: Iran: Karaj | collected 2018-10
AAAACTATTTTTTATCTTGAATTTTCAAATAATGAATAATACGCTTTATATCATCTATAAAATCTATATCATCCCATTTAGCAAGCTTTACTTTATCGTTCCTTATTCTCACCAATTCTACGTATGCAGTCAAGTATCCATCATCAAAAACATAAATGCTATTATCATCTAAATCCGTTAACGAAATATTTAGGCAATATAAATCATACTTATTTTCAAAAATTGGTCTTGAATCTATTTTTATTTTAAAGGAAGTGTTTGTTTTAACTAAATCAAATAATTCCTTTGCCAAACTGCTATTTAAAAAATCGTTTATTTGTTCTTCTTGATATTTTATATACTTATCCATAAAATATTACATCCTTGTTAGTGTTCAAATCTACCATCTAGGAACAATTTCATAAACGCAATTACAAATGTAAACCTTGTGATAAAATACTAATTATTAAAGTATATATACACCATATGCCTAATGATATTGCACCAATAATCAAAAAACAAATATTATTCATAAATTCAACTAATGTAAAATTTATTAGTAAAAGAATAATTCCTGCTATTATCACACTAATTTGAGTTAGATATGCATAAACTCTTGGATATAATAAATACCTATATCCGACGACAACACCATTTTTAATAATATTTCCAGCCTTAAACGGAATAAATTTTTTTAAAATAGAATTTTCTTTCAAATTCAACTTTTTTAAAGTGTTTTCTGAAAAATGGGAATCAAAGTTATTATCATAAAGATCAATTACATAAAACAATAATGGAAAAACGAGTCCAATAATATATACAAATAAATACCAATTCATTTAAATTAGTCCCCACGCTTTATATCCATAGTTCAATCCACTTTGTGAAGCATTAGCTAATACTGTGTAAAATGCTATTTTACGTGCTGAAGACAAAAATAATCTTCGCATCGTTCCAGGTATAGCAGCTTGAACAGCATTAAACGCAGTTTTACCATATAAATTAAACGTTGCTTGCAATCCTTTTGCTGAAATAATTCCAGCAGCTTTTCGATTTGCTGCGTTAGTAATTGCACCTATAGCTCTAACACCATCATCACTTAAACCAATCATGTTTTTCCCTATGTTTGCCGAATTAGCTGCACCAGCACCACTTATTGCTCCACCTAACGCTCCTATTCCAATAGCTGTTAATGAGCCAACGAGCGTTATACTATCACCTTGAATACCAACTCCTATAGCATATTGAGACCATCCCATTGCAGCCCCTGCAGCAATCGAACCAGCAAATCCTATTCCTGTCATTGCTAGCATTGTAGCTCCAACAGCAAACGCTCCATCTACCCCAGCTTGAAGAAAATCTCGCCAATCTAATTGCCAATTATTCGTTGCAGCATTCATAAAAAGACTTGACCCAAATCCTAATGCAAAGGTTCCGACCAAAATCAAAGTTAAAATAGGAAAACTACCGTCTTCATCCGAATACATCACAGGATTATTATTACAATATGCGAATAAATTTAATTGATTTATATCATTAAAATCTAGATATGTGTAATTATCAGGTGTTAAGAATCGTCTCCAATATGGATAATAAAATCTTGATAATAAATAATACATTCCTATTTCTTCATCATAATAATATCCTTTATATTTTATATGATTTGTAGTTGTATCACTTTGACTTATTATATTTCCATAGGCATCATATGTATATGTTGCTAAAACTTGTCCTGAGGCATCCTTTATTCCATGAATTATTCCTAATGAATCTTTTATGTAGTAATATGATGTTCCCAATAATACATAACCATATACATTTCCTAATGAATCATATATATAATCTCTTCTTACACCATTTTCAATTTCTGTTATTAATTTATGATTATCATAATAATATAATGTTGTTTTAGTTACACTGTTTTCTAAAACTTCTTTTTTATATCTTATACCTTCATCATCATAATAATTTGTTATTGTCTTTCCTGATATAGTAATAGTTTTTAATCTTCTTCCTTCATATGTAAATGTCATATTGCCAAATGATGAAGGATAATATGGATTGTTTGAGTTATAATAAACTGTTGTTCCTGATACACTATCTAATCTATCTTTATATGTAGAACTATAATTATAATAAACGTATCCTCCGTAAACATTATTTGCACTCATTATATTACCATTTCCATCATATGTATATGTTGATGTATTATCAGATAACAAATATCCTCTACTATCATATGTATATGTATGATTTCCAAACGTTGAATCAGTAATAGATTTTATATAATTTCTTTCTTCTTCATACATATAACTTCTACTTATACCTGATAAGTTTTCAGACATTATTCTAGTTTTATCATATGTGTATGTATTTACCAAAGCTTCATATCCATCATAATTGATTATTTCTTTTCTAATTCTTCCTAAAGAATCATAATATTCTGATTTTGATACACCATAATTAGTATTAATTATATTGTTAAAATCACTTTGACTTATATATGTATTTGTCAATATAACATCCATTATTTGCCCAAAAAATACTTTACTTAAATTATTGTATTCATATGATGATCCAATTATTAAATCAATGTACGAAATAGTTAATCCTGTATTTCTTGAATATGTATCTTCATAATTATCATAAAATACTTTTAAATACAAAGTTGATCCATTAAACAAATAACTTAATCCAACTTTATGCCATGTATCTTTTGTTACTGTTATATTAGTTGAATAAATATAACCTAAAAGATTAACATAAAGATAATTTCCATTTATGTATAAGCCCATAATTGTAGTATGGTCAGTTGAATGATTAATTTCCATTATTTGTTCTGTGGCATATGAATCATAAGTTTTAAATTTTAATATAAAACTTCCTGTATTATTATATTGATACTCATAACACAATACTGAATTTGGACTATATGCATAACTTCCTTTTATTTTATCGAATGTAAAGCTTGATTCTATACATGCATTATCTCTTTTTACTGAATCACAATATTTTGGCTTTTTATTATCAACAGTATCAAAAAAGCCTCTTAATGGTATTTTATCTACTATATTATAATTATTATTTTCTACATAATATGTTGCTTCTGAATATTCTATTGAATTATAATCAACTTTATTATTTATTAATTTTTCATATGATACTCTATAATAATCTTTTATAAAAGCTTCTAAAACATTTGCCCCATTTGACATAATGATTCCAGTAATATATCCAATAAATTTATTTGATACACTGTATCCATCTCTTTTGTATCCTATAAAATATTTTATATTACTAAAAGATGTAATCATATAATCACTATGAGTTGCTGTAAATGATTGTTTATGTCCTCCCACATAAAGCTCATGGACATATACATCATAACTTTCTTCTTCATCCTCATAATAATCTTCATAATAATTATATGCGATGAAATGCCATTTATTTGCACTTAGTGTCTCAGTTGATTCAATTAAATTATATTCTGTACCACTAATTGACATTGATATCTTTATCTTATTATTTTCAAATTTTGCATATATCGGTTTATTTCCAGTTCCATCTTTTTTTATACTGAATATGTATCTAGAATTTGCTTGAGTTGGCTTTATCCACATTCCAATAGTTACTCTATTTCCTTGTGGACTATCTCCATGACAATTATAACTTATAAATCGATCTGAATTTATCATATTTAAGACATTCATTTCACCTGCTCTAGTTAATATATCTAAATCAGGTTCACCACTTTCAACTAAAGGTATGATTTTATCGTTTCCTTTTACTGCTGCGTAATAATAATATGAATTATTTAATAACACTGGGTTATTATATGATGCTACAAACACATTTGAATTCTTATTTACATAGTTTTCTAATATGCTAGGATTTGATCCTTTATTTACATTTTTTGAATTATAGCTTTCTGCAAATGTTCCATTTATTGTTCTTATTCTAAATTTTAATTCATCATATAAATATTTATAATCTATATTTAACTCATTATTTGAATAATTATAAGGTATTCTTATCTTTTGATTTTTAATTTTATTATCTAAATCATATTCATATGTTTTTGTTATATTCTGATTTGTTATTCCTATCAATTTTAATTCAACATCATATGAATATGTATATGTTATTTGATTATTTATTGAAATACTTGCTATCGTTTTATAATTATTTGAATATGTTATCAAATAATTATCACCATTTGGATATGTTATTCCTGTTAACATTTGATTTGAATCATATGTAAATGTTAACAAATTTTCATTATTTATTTTTACAGCTGTTACATTATTATAATTATCATATGTAAAACTATAAACTGAATTTGATGGTGTTGTAACACTAGAAAGTCTTCTATAACTATCATATGTTAAATTCTCTATATCATTATCTGTTGATGGATTTCTTGTGATATTATATAAAAAATTATTATTGTTATAATTATAATTTATTAAATCTACATTTAATCTTAATACACTAGATACATTCTTAAACGCATCATATCCATAATTTGTTTCATAATTAAATTCATCTTTTGTTTTTATTAAATCTTCATTGTTATATGTATAATCATTATTAATATTTTCTAATATTGTAAAATATGTTTTCTTTATTAAATTATATTTATTAGAATCATCATATTCATTTCTTTGTATTACTCCATAACTAGATTGAACATATTCAACTTGTCCTTCTTGGTTATATTCATAATTATTTTCATTACCTCTATAATCAAGTGCTTCATCTAATTTATTATTTGAATCATAACTATATTCTTTTGTTCCTAATTTATCTTTAACTTTAATTAGATTAATTGAACTATCATATTCATATGATGTTCCAAATCCTTTATTTATTAGCTGTAAACCACCAAATACTACAGTACAATTTGAAACACTAATTTTTAGTCTTAAGTTCGTATAACTTCTTAAAGGTCTTATTCCAACACTAAGTAGTCTAAAATTATTAGCTGTATTTAATTTATCTACCTTAGTTGTTTCAGTTTCTCCATTTATTGTTATACTTATTGAAAATTCAGGATTATTATCTAAACTTATTTCTTTTGCCCATACCAAAAAAGTCAAATAATCATTTGCTGTTCCTGCTTCTATCTTATCTAAATAGATATACCCATTTTGTGATACTTGATATGGACTTGTTATAATATTTGCTAAATCTGAATCAACTTGTGAATCATATAGAGATTTATAAACTCCTACAGTTTGAAATGAAGATAATTCAGGTATAAATATAGAATTATCTATATTTTTAATTCTAAATTCATTTGTAATAAGCGTTGGTTTCTTATAATCTTTATGATATATTTTTCCAACTGCTAAATTATCTTCTATTGATGTTATTTCAATTCCTTCCGAATCAAACAAACGAATTGTTTCTTGTCCTAAATTATTTGATATTTTTGTTTTTGAAGAAGAATATGTAATAGTAGTTGAAGATATTAAATTAGTTAATAAATATTCTTCTACTGTAGTTGTTGAAGAATTAATTGTAACTACTATTTTATTACCAGTTATATTATCTATAATTTCATATGAATTAGTTCCATAATTTATAGTTTCATTTCTTAAATTATCATTCCCTTTTTTTAATAATATACTTGTTAATCTATTTTGATTATCATAACTTAAAATAGTTTCAAATAATGTAGTATATGAACCCGAATCACAATAAAAACAATTATATACTCTTCCATTTGCTTTATTTAATGTCAATGAATCGTTAAAATAATTTTTATATACTATTTGATTTGTAGGATATGTTATTGAATATTGTGCTTTTCCTTTAATATCAATAGACTTGAAATAGTTATTAGAACTATCATTATATTCAATCTTATTTCCTTCTTTATCAGTTATATTATAACTATAATTATAATTTAATAACGTTTGTTTGCATATTATATTACCAGTTTCAGTATTCTTATAATTAGAAGAATCAATTCTATCATATAAATCAGAAGAAAAATCAAAATTTTTAACTGTCCAATAATAATTATTTGTTTCTTCGATTTCTTTGTATAAAGAACATCTTATTCCTTTACCAAATTCGGCTACTTCATTTTGATTGTTATGACTATAAAGGATGCTTAAATTAAGAGGCATTCTTCCTATTTGAAGTGTTAGTGGAGACAAAATAAAAAAATCTCTATTAACACTTGATAAATTAATCTTAATAGTTAATCCACCAATACTAAAATCTAAAAAAGAATTATATTCTTTTAAACCTGTATTTGCCATACATAAATCCCCCTATATTATCTTTTTTTATTGTTATCATACATTATAATTTTATTATCTATAATTTTTGATGTCAACATAATTATATCATATTGTTTTAAAATAAAAACGGACTCAATACGAGTCCATTATAATTAATCTAATTTCTTTAATAATTCAATATATTTTGAATCATTAGCATTTTTGATTGTAGCTTCCTTTTGTGATAAGCCAACCATAGTTTTAGTTCTATTAGCTGTTGCGATTGTACCTGCACCTGATACACATCCCATAGGACATGCCATACCTTCAAGCAAATATCCATCGAATTTACCAGCCTTAGCCATTTGTAATAGCTTCTTACAATTTGCTAAGCCTTGAGCAGATTCAACTTTTACTTCTCTTTCAGGATCAATTCTCTTAATAGCATTTACAACTGCTTGAGCAACACCGCCTGCAACAGCAAAGCCTCTACCATCAGCAGATGTTTCATTCTTTAATTCTTCTTCCTTAAATGAATTAAAATCAACACCTTTAGCTACAAACATACCCATTAATTCTTCAAATGTTAATACGAAATCAACATCTGATCTAACAGATTTTCTTGAAGCTTCAAGCTTTTTAGAAGCACAAGGTCCAATAAATACTATTTTAGCATTTGGATATTGCTTTTTAACTAAACGAGCAGTTAAAACCATTGGAGTTAAAGCCATTGAAATATTTTCTTTAAATTCAGGGAAAGTCTTTTTAGCCATTGAAGACCAAGAAGGACAGCATGATGTACCCATGAATTTTAATTTTGAAGGAACATTTTCTAAGAAATCATGAGCTTCTTCAATTGTACATAAGTCAGCACCAATTGATACTTCAAAAACATCCTTAAATCCTAATTTACCTAAAGCATCCTTCATTGTCTTTAGATTAACCTTTGGTCCAAATTGACCAATGAATGCTGGAGCCATAATTGCAAATACATCAAAACCAGCCTTTATAGCTTGAATTGTTTGGAAGATTTGTGATTTATCAGCTATAGCACCAAAAGGACAATTTACAAGACATTGACCACATGATACGCACTTATCATAATCAATTTTAGCTCTTCCATATTCATCAGAACCAATTGCGCCAACACCACATGCCTTTTCACATGGACGTTCTCTATGAACGATTGCCTTATAAGGACATACATCATGGCATCTTCCACATTTAATACATAAATCTTGATTAATTACAGATTTACCATTAATAATTTTTATAGCATCCTTAGGACAAACATTCTTACAAGGATTTGCTAAACAACCAGCACAAACATCTGTAACATAATATGAATCAGTTGGACATGAATTACAAGCAAATTCAATTACATTAATTAGTGGTGGTTCATAATATTTTTCTGTTATAGTTGCTTCTTCAATTCCTCTTGAAATAGGAATTTGATCATCTGGGCTTCTTCTATTTAAGCCTAAAGCAAGTCTAATTCTTTCACCCGCAATCGCACGCTCTAAGAAAATAGAATCACGGTAAACAGGTTGTCCTCTAAATAATTTATAAGGAATTTCATCAACTCTAGAATAGTCTCCGCCTTCATAACCAAGACGAGCTACCTCTTCAAATATTTTTCTTCTTAATTTTACTAATGAAGCATAAGAATCTAACATTAAAAACACCCCCGCATTAAAAGTTAGATATATGTAAATTTTTAGGTTTACCATTCCATTATAACACAAAAAATATTTTTAATTAAGAATAATTATTAAATAAGTGATGAATTTTAACGTTTTCATCACTTATTTTTTAAAATTTTATTAATTTATAGTCATGTTTGGTACTAATAAATACTTAGGACCTTTATAATTTGCAAATGTATCAATTTCTTTACTTAATTTAATTTTTGTAAAATCTTCTTTTAAAATACCAGAAATTGATAAGCCTGTAACTGGATAAGTATTCTTACCATCAAAATAATAAGCTAATCTTACTTCACCACCATAATATCCTGAAAAAGGATCTAATTGTGGAGATGAGAATGATACACAATATAAATATGGATCTTTTGTTAAATCTTTAAATGTATATTCTCCATTTTTTAATTCAACTAAAGGAATTGAACCAGTTGGTTCTTTAACATTTAAATATTGACCAAATTTAGTTGAACCTGCTAAATTCTTAGCTATACCATTTTCAATTATTTTTACTTCTTTTAAAATGATACCATCCATATCAAAAGGAGTTGAATCTGGTAATTCTTTAATAACTGGCTTTAATGTTACATCTAATTTACATGGATTATCTTTTGATAAATCTTCACCAACTTCAATAACACTTGTATGATTAAATTTAGTTGAATAATCTAGATTAGTTTTAAAATAATATGCGATATTTGAAATCATTTCAGGACCAAAAATTACATTAATTTTATTAATATTTTTTGGCATATTTAAAGCTTCTGCTCTAGATTTTGCATTAATTAATAATTCATCAACCTTATTGGTGATTTCTTCATAATCAATTTCTGATTTTTCAAAGCTAAAATAAATTTCAACTTCTTCTTTTTCACCAGTCCATGTAGGAATTATTTCAATAAATAATTTAGCTTTTTCATAAGTTGCATCGCATCCTAAAGAATTAATTAAATGATTATCAATTTTTGTTACAAATATTTCTGCTGAATTAATCCAGCCATCTTCATATTTTTTAGATGCATAAATCGCATCTGCAACCTTTAAAGCTATTTCATTTAGATTTTCTTTTAAGATATTTGATTCTGATTTAGAGCTAAATTTAGTTCCTTTAGGTAATTCATATTTTTTATTTTTAGATAAAGCTGTTCTTAAAATAGCTTCATTTATTTTATTTTCAATATCTTTATCTGTATAGCTTAATGAAATACCAACTGTTGCTTGACCTAGCATATCATTTTCAAATTCTTTAAAAATTGTTACTCTATAATCAACAGTATCAACTAATCTATTTGTTTCAAGCTTATTTAATACATAATATAATTCAGCAGATGATGATTTTTGTTCAAAAATGCTATAGGCTTTTACATCATCGTGCTTTTTTATGATATTTATAATTCTTTCAATCATCCTAACTTAGCCCTCGCTTTCAAATGTGGACCTCCATCACAAACTCTAACCCATTCCTTGTGACCCTTACCACAATATCCTGCACCATCCAAATGAAATTCATCTGAAACCATAGAGATACTTTCTAATAATTCAGGTACATATCCTGATATAACAACTGGTGATACAATTTCACCTGTAAATTTACCATCTTTGATTTCTAAACCATATTCTGCAGTACATTGAATTTGCCAATTTTTAGGATCTTCCATACCATTGTTAGTATCTGCTAAATAATAACCATGCTTAATAGATTTAATCATATCTTCCAATTTAGATGAACCTTTTTCAAAATATGTATTAGTCATTCTTGTATATGCTTTATGTGAAAATTTTTCTCTTCTACCATTACCAGTAGGTTCTGTTTTCAATTGTAAAGCACTTAAAGAATCAGATATACCAGTTTGTAAAATACCATTTTTAATAATTAATGTATCATGAGCTAAAATACCATCATCATCGAAAAAATAGCTTGCAACATTTAAGGCAGCATCAGCACCATCATGCATATTAACTAAATCTGATGCCACTCTCTTTCCTAAATAATGAACTGATTTAGCTCTATTTTTTACAAACATATCCATTTCAACTCCATGACCAAATGCTTCATGGGCAATTAATCCTGAAATAGATGGATCAGTAATAATATCATAAACTCCTGGAACAATTGGCTTTGCAGCTAATAATTTAATAGCTAAATCCATAGCATCTATAGCTTTTGATTCAACACCCTCTAAAGATTCTAATGAATCAACACTAGCAAAACCTTTTCTTCCTATTTTTGTTTCCTTACCATCTGTTGCAACTGCCAAAACATATGAATTTGTCCATGTGTAATATTGGCTTAAATTTTTAGTGTTATCAACAAATATTTTAGATACTTCAATTCGATTAAATCTTACTATTCCTTGAACAATTTTTTCTTTGTTCTTCATAGAATCACAAATATTATTTAATTTATCAAAAATAATATCCAAAGTTAAAGGATTAGGATTTATTCTTTCAAAATCCTTTTCTAATTTTTCTCCTTTTAAGCTTTTAACACTTACTCTTTCCTGCTTTAAATTATCCAATTTAGAGCATTCAATTACTTTTTTAGCTATATCTAAATAATTAGAATCATCAATATAGCTAAAAGCATATTCGCTATAACCTTTACCATTGAAGGCTTTAACGACATAGCCATAAGAAATATCAGAATCAGCTATTGCTTTATTATTGAATGAAACATTAGCCATGATTCCTTTATTTGCTTCGCCTAAAACTGATACATATTCAAAGTGCTTTAATAGCTCATCTTTTAATTTTATGCAGCAGCTTCTAGCTTTTACTAAAACTTCATCTAGCATTTTCAAAACCCCTTTTCTTATTTTTTTATTTCATCATTATTAAAATGATTGAAAACATTTAAAGCTACATTTTTAGGTAAACCAGCATCAATTAATTCATCTACTGATGCATTTTTTATATTTTCTATATTTAAAAATTTCTTTAATAATTCTTCTTTTCTTTTTTCTCCAAGGCCTACTATACCATCAAGCCTTGATGAGAAAAAGCCTTTAGCCTTTGTAGATCTAAAGAAGCTTATCGCAAAATCATGAACACGCTGTGAAATATCAGCTAATAATAAAAATACATTACTATTTTTATCAATATTAATATATTTTTCATCAAAAAATAAAATAGTTGCCTTATGGTGATCATCCTTTTGTATACCACAAACAGGTATATCTAAATTTAAGGAATTTAAAATGTCTAAGCAAGCATGAACTTGGATTTCTCCACCATCCATTACAATTAAATCAGGCATCTTTTCATCTTCCATCATTAATCTAAAATATCTTCTATAAACTACTTCCTTCATTGATTCATAATCATTAGGTCCTTTTACAGTTTTAATGTGATATTTTCTAAATTCCTTTGGGGCAGGTCTACCATCGATATAGCATACCATAGCTGATACTGGATATTCACCAAATAAATTCGAGTTATCGAATGCCTCAATTCTTGTAGGTCTATCAATTCCTAAAAGCTCACCAAATTCATCTATTGTATCAAGCTTCTTTAATACATTATTCTTATAGACGTTTCTTTTATTTTCCAAATTAAATTTAGCATTATAAAGTGCCATATCTAATAATTCTTTTTTCTTGCCCATTTTAGCATCAATTATAGTTGTATCAATTAGTTTTTCAAATGCTTCTTTATCTAAGCCTACAAGGGCAATTTCTTTAGGAATAGTATTTAATTCATAATATTGATATAAATAATTTAATGCTTCATTTTCACCATCATCTATTATATCTATTATTGTTTGATGATTTTGAACAATATTTCCAAGTCTTGTAATAATTATATTTATAGATATTGAATCATCATCAATATAAACTGCAACATAATCTCTATTTGTTAAATCATTAATGGATATTTTTTGTTTTAAAATTGTTTTATTGATTGATTCAATTAAATTACGATATTCAATAGCACGCTCAAATTCTAAATTATTTGATGCATCCTCCATATCCTTATTTAATTTATCAAGCACATCCTTAGCATTACCATTTAAAAATGAAGCAATTTTATTTTTATACTCTGTATAATCAATTTTTTCATGATTAATACAAGGACCTAAGCATTGATGCATATGATAATATAAGCATTCCTTCTTAGGAATGTGATAACATTTTCTTAAAGGATATATTCTATTTAATAAATTAATTGTATTTCTAGCATCATATACAGAAGGATATGGCCCAAAAAATCTTGCCTCACCTTTTCTTCTTTTATTTCTTGTAACAATAAGTCTTGGATGTTCTTCATTTGTTAATGCTACATATGGATATGTTTTATCATCTGTAAGCATAATATTATATTTAGGATTATATTCTTTAATTAAATTAATTTCTAAAACTAAAGCTTCAAGCTCTGATGCTGTAATTATGTATGTAAAATCTTCTATTTGGCTTACAAGCTTTGTAGTTTTAGCATTGTGCGCTCCATGAAAATAGCTTCTAACTCTATTTTTTAAATTTTTAGCCTTACCAACATAAATAATATCACCATTTTTATCTCTCATTTGGTAAGAACCAGGTAAATCAGGAAGAAGATTAAGTTTTTCTTTTATGATATCATTCATCCTTATCTCCTCCAAATTTAGCTTTTAATTTTTCAATTAAATTAGGTACATTTCCTTTTAATTCATTATCCTTTGATCTTAATTTAAATGAAGGATAATGAATATTTAAATTAGTTAATTTTTTGTAAGCTTTTGTATTAATAATATATTCTTTAGCCTTTGCTATATTATCCATAGTATCATTTTTGAAATTATTTAAATTAGTTGCGGCACCTTGATATAGCTTTTCAAGCTTCTTAATAATTGTAGAAATCTTGATATGCTTAATTGTAGAAATGATAGTATCAACAACCTGTAAAGAAAAAATAATTATAAAAATGATTAAATATAATGGATAATTATTCATTATAATATCAACAAATTTAATTATTAAAGGATGTAATCCATATATCACTAAAACAACAAGTCCAATGAACATTAATGAATTTCTAAGACAAATTCTTCCATTTAAATTCATGAATTTATCAGAATAATCCCACCATCTCATATGGAAGATTAATTCCATAAAGAAGCTTGTAAAATATTCTAATCCACTTGTTAAAAGTCCACCTAATAATATAATTAAAAAAGGATTATTTCTTAAGCTCCAAAGCGAAAGTAAAACAATTATGGCACCATATCCATAAATTGGTACAATCGGACCAAATAAATATCCTCTATTTGTTATTTTTTTAGTTAAAATTGCTACATATACTACCTCACAAATATAACCTAAAAAGGCATATATTGTAAAATAGAAAAACCAAGTAATAAAATCTTGCATAAAAACCCCTTAAAAAAAATAAAAAGTGGCAAGCCACTTTTATTTTAAATATTTGTTAACTTCTTAAAAGTAACCTTTGTTTTACCATCTAGGATTTCTTCTAAAGCTTGGCCAACTGGCTTAACGCACTTAGGATCTTCTAATGAAGTATAACCATCTTCAAGTTCGATAATTCTTGCACGTCTTGCAGCTGCATAAGCAAGTTTATATTTAGAATCAAT
>JAEEGL016360942.1_pt1 | contig 13478 bp, 10 predicted proteins | sample 9134231 | NCBI WGS metagenome assembly JAEEGL01 (sample SAMN16246548, study PRJNA631951) | gut metagenome | biome: gut microbiome; feature: rumen; material: fiber-attached | host: Bos | place: Iran: Karaj | collected 2018-10
CTGGGCCGCCTCACCGGGATCGACACGGCGGCATATGCGCAGGTCCCCTTTACCGACGTTCGGGGGGAGGACTGGTACGGCCCTTACGTGGCCTGGGCGGCGGAGACGGGGATCACCCTGGGCTTTGAGGACGGCAGCTTCCGCCCCGGGGACAACATCAGCCGGGAACAGCTGGCGGTGATGCTGCAGCGGTATATCGGGGCCTTCGGCCTGGAGCTGATCCTGGAGGAGAAGGGGGCGTTTTCCGATGAGGAAACCGTCAGCGACTGGGCTTTGACGGCGGTGAATACCCTTCGGGACGCCGGACTGATGAACGGACGGGGAGACAATCGCTTTGAGCCAAAGGGAACCGCAACAAGAGCGGAGATTTGTGCCGTGGTCTGCCGGATCGCAGACCTGGTAAAATAAGGAGAATGAATATGCAGGAAATGAGCCAGAGGATCGAGAAATGGGTGCAGGACCATCGGGAGGCCTATCTGCGGGACGTGTCCCGCCTGGTGGCCATCCGCAGCGTTGCCGGGCCTGCGGAACCGGGCAAGCCCTTCGGCCCCGGGCCGGCTGCCGCGCTGGAAGAGGCAATCAAAATCTGCCGGGAGCAAGGCTTTCGGGTGAAGGATCATGAGGGGTATGTGCTGACCGCCGACCTCTGCGCGGAGGAGACGGTGCTGGATATCCTGGCCCACCTGGATGTGGTGGGGGAGGGGGAAGGCTGGGATACGGACCCCTACCAGGCGGTGGAGAAGGACGGCTGCCTTTACGGCCGGGGAACGGATGACGACAAGGGCCCCGCCGTTGCAGCGATCTACGCCATGGCCTGCATTGCCGAGCTGTTTCCCCTGAAGAAAAACGTCCGCCTGATTCTGGGCACGGACGAGGAATCCGGCTCCGGTGACATCCGGCACTATTACGCCTCCAACAAGCCTGCCCCCAATACCTTTTCCCCGGATGCCAGCTTTCCCGTGTACAATACGGAAAAGGGCGGTCTTGCCGCCCGGTTCCGCAGGAGCTGGGAAGCGCAGAGCGTTCTGCCCAGAGTCAGCGATCTGGACGGGGGCTATCGCATCAATGTGCTTCCCGCGGATGCGAAGGCAACGGTCCTGGGGCTGAGCAAGGCGGAGATCGAAGCCGTATGCCAGCCTCTGGCTGAGCAGATGAAGGTGGACCTGCAGCTCCGGGAAAAGGAGCAGGGGGTGGAGATCGGGGTGAAGGGCCTGGCGGCCCACGCCTCCACGCCGGAGCAGGGGATTAACGGCATCACCGCCCTCATTCGCATGCTTACCGCCCTGCCTCTGGCAGAGTGCCCGGGCAGGGAGGCCCTGTGCAGCCTGGACAGGCTCATGCCCCATGGTGATAGTGAGGGGAAGGCTCTGGGCATTGCCATGGCGGATGAAATCTCCGGCCCGCTGACCTTGGCCTTCAGCCTGCTGAAAATGGACGAAAACGGCATCGAAGGCTCCTTTGACAGCCGCGTACCCATCTGCGCTACGGATGAGAACTGCCGGCAGAAGGCCAAGGCGGCCTTCGAGGCCTGCGGCTTCACCTTTGACGGGTTCCTGCGCCCGCCTCACCACACCCCGGCGGACACCCCCTTCATTGCCTCTATGCTTCGGCGGTACAGCGAGTTCACCGGCAGAAAAGGGGAGTGCCTCTCCATGGGAGGCGGGACCTATGTACACGATATCCCCGGCGGGGTGGCCTTCGGCGCGGGTATGCCGGGATTCGAGTCCAACCTCCACGGCGCCAATGAGCGTATGAACATTGCGGATATGCTCACCGCCATCAAAATTTTCGCGGCGGTGATCTACGACCTTTGCGCCTGAGCCGGTAAGAAGGCTTGCAGGGGGATCGCGGAAATTCCCCATGCGGTCTTTTTCGATGCTTTTGAAGATAATCCGGAACAATCTGCGAAAAATGGCGTCAATAAAGAATGGCCGATTTCGGAAGGAATGGGGGCGGAGACTTGCACAAGCGTTCCAAGCGATCCAAAATGCTGCGGCGGGCGAAATTCAGTTCGTCCTGTTTTTTGCTGCCCAGCGTTCTCGGTGTGCTCCTGTTCTTCCTCGTTCCCTTCGGCGTGGTGATCTACTATGCCTTTGTGGATAACCCGGTGGGCGGGGAATTCGTCTGGTTTGAAAACTTCGTCAAGGTATGGAACAATGCCGCCTTCAAACAGGCTGGACGCAATACCCTGATGTTTTCCCTCATCGCCGTACCGCTGACGGTGATCCTGTCCCTGATGCTGGCCATGATCCTGGAGGCCAAAATCCCCATGAAGAGCCAGTTTCGGACCTTCTTTCTGAGCCCCATGATGGTGCCGGTGGCCTCCGTGGTACTGATCTGGCAGGTGATCTTCCACTACAACGGCGCGCTGAACAGTCTGCTTAGTCATTTCGGTGTGGATCCCATCGACTGGCTCAAGTCCGGCTACAGCCAGCTGGTGATCGTTCTGCTCTTTTTGTGGAAGAACCTGGGCTACGATATGATTTTGTTCATGGCCGCCCTCTCCGGAATTCCCAGAGAGCAGCTGGAGGCGGCGGAGGTGGACGGTGCCGGTCCCTGGAAGCGTTTCTGGAAGATCAAGCTGCGCTATATCTCCCCATCGCTGCTTTTCGTGACCATTCTGTCCCTTATCAACTCCTTCAAAATTTTCCGTGAGGTCTACCTGCTCACCGGGAAGTACCCCTATGAGAGCCTCTATATGCTCCAGCATTTCATGAACAATACCTTCCTGAACATTGACTACCAGAAGCTGTCCGCCGCGGCGATCATCATGTTTACGGTCATGCTCATCATCATCGGCATCCTCTTCCTGATTGAGGCCCGGTTCGGAAAGGATGTGGAGCAATGAGAAGACGAAGAAGGGTCCGGAAAATCATCGGAATTACGCTTCTCACCATATGGGCCGGGCTGTTTGCGGTCCTGTTCCTGCTTCCCACCGTGCTGACCATGACCAATTCCTTCATGTCCCCCGGTGAGATCACCGCGAATTACGGCGCCGTGTTCGCCACCAATTCCGCCGGCGGTAAGGCGTTTATCGCGGAGCGGGTGAACCTGAAATTCATCCCGGATATGGTGACCTTTCAGCAGTACATCACCGTCCTGTTCAAAAGCCCGGCCTATCTGCTGAAATTCTGGAACGCGGTCATCCTTACCGTACCCATCGTGCTGCTGCAAACCGGCGTCGCGCTTCTGGCCGCCTTCGGGTTCTCCCGGTATCGGGGCAGGCTCCGGGAAGCGTTGTTCTTCCTGTACATCGTCGTCATGCTCATGCCTTACCAGGTCACCCTGGTCCCCAACTATCTGGTGAGCAAATGGCTGGGGATCCTGGATACCCGCTGGGCGGTCATTCTGCCCGGGGTGTTTTCTCCCTTCGCGGTGTTCATCCTGACCAAATGCATGCGCCGCATCCCCAACAATCTTCTGGAGGCGGCCTGGCTGGACGGGGCCAGCGAGTGGCAGACCTTCATCAAGGTTTGCGTGCCCTCCTGCAAAAGCGCCATCTTCTCCGTGATCATCCTCATATTCATCGATTACTGGAACATGGTGGAGCAAATCCTCATTCTCCTGCGGGACGAGGAACAGCAGCCTCTCAGCGTGTTTCTGTCCCAGATCAACAGCGGAGAGATCAGCCTGGCCTTTGCCGTGGCCTGCATCTATATGATTCCCGCGATCCTGCTCTTCCTCTATGGAGAGGATTCCCTGGTGGAAGGCATCAACTACTCCGGCGGCCTGAAAGGATAAGGTGTCGATATGACGGAAAACAAATCGAAGCGCAAGGATATCGTCAAGAATGTGGCCATCGTGTTTCTGGCGGTGCTGCTGGGCTTGACATTCTTCTCCAATACCATTATGAACTGGTCGCTGCCGGAGGTGTCCGGCCAGTACGCCGGTTACGGCACCATCACCAGCAGCATCCGGGCTTCCGGGACCGTTGCCGCGAACCAGGGCTACAGCGTGACCATCGCCGAGACCAGGGAAATCAAGAATGTACTTATCCGCAAGGGCGACAAGGTGGAGGCGGGTCAGGTGATCTTCACCCTGGAGGAGGGGGACAGCAGCGAGCTGGAAGCCGCCAGGGAAGAACTGGACAACATGGAGTACCAGTATAAGCTGGCCCTTATCAACAGCGGCGACAACAGCTACAGCGGCCTGGAGCTGGACCTGGCCGAGCTGAAAGAGGACCTGGCGGACGCCCAGAAAAAGCTGGATGGACTGCAGGAGTACAGCGATACCGAAGGCATCGAAGCTGCTTTGGAAGAAGCCCAGAAGGGCGTCAAAGCCTGTGAGGAGCATATCGCAGAGCTGGAAAAGCAGCGTGACGGCCTGGGGGACAAGGAGGATGCGGACGACGAGACGATCCGGGCTGCCATGAATACCAGGGATGCCGCCAAGGTCGCGGATGAACTGGCAAAGGAAACCTATGAGGAGCTTCTTGCCTTCCAGACCGATCTGGAAAACGCCCAGAGCGCGGTGGATACCACGGAGAAAAAGCTGAACCAGCTGCTGGTGGATCAGGCCAAGGCGGAACAGGATTATGCCTATAAGCATCCCATGCTGGAGGCCTATCGCAACACCAGGATCCGCTTGATCAATGCGCGTTCCCGGGTGAACGATTGGTATGGCACTTTTGCGCAGCAGGATGCCGACCCCGCCGGCTATGCCAGTGCCCTGCAGGAACTGGAAGACGCCGAGGCTGCAATGAGCGTGCTGACTGAGGTAACACAGGAAGAAATCGAAAAGCTCTCTGAGCAGCTGATCGTTTTCAAGGATGACATCTACTACACCACCCGGGAACTGGAAGAGGCCAGAGCCATGCTGGAGGTCTGCAACCCGGATAACCGGGAACTGGCGGACGTGAAGCTGGAGGTTGCCCGGGCAAAGCAGCGGGCACGGGAAACCGCTTCGGCTCTGGCCGAAGCGCAGCGGGCGCTGGACCGGGTCACCGGCGGCGTAAAGGAAAACCTGCAGCAGAGGATACGGGAGGCCAAGAGTGAACTGGAGGAAGCGCAGTCCGTGCTGAAAAGCGCCGAGGCACTTCAGGCGAAGAACCAGGACTATCAGAACGCCGTCAAGGCAGTGGAACAGCTGGAAAAGAGCATCCAGAGCAAGAACCGGGAGATCGATAACGCGAAAAAGCAGGGCAGCGCGGAACAGCAGCGGAAATATCTGGAGCTGCAGCGCCAGCAGGAAGCCATCGAAAAGCAGAAGCAGGCGGTGGAGAAGCTGGAGGCTAAGCGCACCGGGACCGAAGTTACCGCGAAGTATGCCGGGGAAGTGATCTCGGTGAATGTCCTGGCCGGGGATAAGGTCACTCCGGATACGACCCTGGCCCAGATCGGCGTTGAGGGCAAGGGGTACACCATGCTGGTCACCGTGACCAACGAACAGAGCCGCCGCCTCAACGTGGGTGACCAGGCCAAGGTGAACAACTACTGGTGGGGGAACATCAGCCTCACGCTCACCGCGATCCGCACGGATCGGTCGAACCCCGGACAGAACAAGGTCCTGGAGTTCAATGTGGAGGGGGACGTGGTGGACGGCCAGACCCTGGAGATCACCATCGGCGAGCGGAGCAATTCCTATAATCTGGTGGTTCCCAACAGTGCCGTGCGGGAGGATACCAACGGCAAATTCATCCTGGTGGCCGAGGCGAAAAGCACGCCCCTGGGAAACCGGTATACCGCTGTCCGCGTGGATGTGACCGTGCTGGAAAAGGACAACTATAATACCGCCCTGGATGCCGGTACTGATTTCGGATATCAGTATGTGATCACCACTTCCACAAAACCGCTGGAGGCAGGCATGCTTATCCGCCTGGCCGAGAACTGATGGGGAGGGGCAGAAAGGGCTGTCTCATTGCTGCGATCATCCTGCTCCTGGCCAGCCTGATTCCGGCTTATCTGGGGATGAAGCTTCGGCAGGACTTTACGGAACAAACCGCGGCGGAGCGTTGGAGGGGCAGCAGCGAGGCCCGATTCGGTCAGGTCTCCTGCTTCCTGGATGAAAGCGTCGGCATCCCGCCGGAACGGGAATACAGCATCCGGGACAGCCTGGAAACCGCATTGGCGGGGAAATCCGAAGAACGCTGGCTCATGGCGATGTCCGGCACCGTGAGCGTCAGCATTGCCCGGGATTCCGCACAGCTGAATGTGCGGGGAATCTGTACGAGCGGAAGTTATTTCCATTTTCATCCTATGCAGATGGTCAGCGGCTCCTGGTTCGCCCAGGATGAGATGAACCGGGACGGCGTCGTGCTGGATATGCAGCTGGCCTGGAAGCTCTTCGGCGGTTATGATCTGCAGGGAATGACCGTCAGCCTCAACGGGATATCGGTCCAGATCGCCGGCGTTGCCCGCCCCCCGGAATCCGGCGTGGAACAGCAGGTATTGGGAACGACACCCACCCTGTGGTTCTCCATGGATCTGATGAAGCGGATGGGACTGGAGCCGAAGGCAACCTGTATTGAGGCGGTGCTGCCGGACCCGGTAGCCGGATTTGCCCTGGAGCAGCTGAAAAGCGCGGTGGGGGCAGCTGCGGACAGCTCCGAGTATGTGGAGAACACGGATAGATTCAGTCTGCTCAACAGCCTGGAGGTTTTCCTGCATCCTGACGACAGGGTCATGCGTACCAGCCGGGTGACTTACCCGTACTGGGAGAATGCTGCCCGCGTCGCGGAAAACCGGTGTGGGATCTATGCGGCGGCAATGCTGCTTCTCCTGGCGTTTCCGGTCTGCGTGCTTTTGTTCTGGGTGTTCTGCGGTTTGGCGTATATCCGCAGAAAGGGCAGAGAACTCCTGAAAAGACGGAAATAAACGGTTATGCGGCGGCATTCATGGCCGCCGCATCGAGTTTTTCGCAGACTATCTCTTGAAAGCACCCTGGGATTAGGGTATAATTTCTTTTGCAGTCTCAGGCGGGGGGTGATCGGTATGCGCAAAGGGATCGGCCTTATGCTGGCCGTTCTGCTGTGTGTCGTGCTGCTGATCCTTCCGATTCTGGCCCAGGACGAGATTTACTTTACCGCGATCAACAACACCATTCTGGAACTCCAGGACGAAACCATGCCAACCAAGCACAAAGGCATGTACTATGTTCCCTGCAGCGTTTTCAATTCCACCGTGCTGAAGACCTACAGCCTGTATTCCCGGAGCAAGCAGATGGTCATGATCTCCGATCTTGACCGCACGCTGTACTTTGATATGAGCGCGGGCAGCTGTTATGACGATAACGAGGAAACCTATCCCTACGTCGCCATCTACCATAACGATACCGCCTATGTCCCTGCGCTTTTCACCGCTGATTATTTCGGCATTGAATATGATTACCTCCTCAGCGACTATGCTCCCATCATCCGCCTGACCAAGGGCGACGTGTTATCTGAAGAGCTTTTCCTGCGGGGAGCGGCTGCGATCCTGAGCAGCAGGCTGAGCCAGTATATTGCGGAGCATACCGCTGCGGTCCCCACAGATCCCCCGGCAGTAACGGAGGAACCGGTGGAACCCACCGAAACGCCCGTTCCCACCCCTCGGCCAACGGAGACCCCGCAGCCAAGCATGACTCCTGAGCCTACGGCTTCTCCCCGGCCGATCAGGAGCGGCGTAACGGTGTATATCGCGGTGCTGGGCCTGGGGGATGACAGCGAAGCGATCGCGGACATGCTGCTGGAGAAGAAATACGTTCCCTGCTTTTTCCTGAAAAGTGAAGAAATCCGCAGCAAACCGGAAACGGTTCGGGAGCTGTTGGGAAAGGGCTGCGGAATCGGCATTCTCTTTTCGGAGAGCCCTTTGGAGGAGTATGGGGAAGCATCTGCGCTGCTGAGAGAAGCGGCGCGGACCTATACCTTTATGTGCGCATTCGCCTCACCGCCGTCGGCGGAAGTCCTGGAGGCGGCGAAACAGACCGGCTTGCGTGTCTGGAGCGCGGAGGCTCCGGAGACCGACCTTATTACCATGCAGGATAGGCTGGACACAGCCGCCGATCGGTGCGATCTTATCCTGGGGGGCGGGATAAGCCTCAGCACAGCCGCCAGACTTGCAGAATATCTGCAGGCGGATTCCTATCGCGTAACGATGATCACAGAGCTGACGGCAACGGCTCTGGAACAGAAAGAGTTGGTTAAGTAGTATGACGACTGGACTGAATTTTTGGGACGTACCGGTGTGGAGCTTCGTCCTCACCATGTTCTTCCTCTTCTTCTCCATGATGGTGGCCAATACGCTGCGGAACCTGATCCGTCCGCTGCGCAGGCTGATGATTCCCAGCTCCGTGCTTGGCGGTCTGCTCCTGCTCCTGGCGGATTTCGTCTGCAGACGCATCAGCGGGAAGTCCCTGGTTTCCGCCTCCACTCTGGAAATGCTGACTTACCATGGCCTGGGGCTTGGGTTTGTGGCCATGGCCCTGCGCAACCTGGACAAGAAACAGGACCAGCGTTCCCGCACCGGCGGCTTTGATTCCGGCGTTACGGTGGTTTCCACCTACCTGATTCAGGGCGTTGTGGGACTGCTCATCACCATGGTGTGCTACTATCTGCTGGACAGCTTCTGGGCCTCCGGCATGCTGCTCCCCATGGGGTATGGCCAGGGCCCCGGCCAGGCCTACAACTGGGGGCACACCTATGAAACGGTATACGGCTTCACGGACGGCACCAGCTTCGGCTTGACCATCGCAGCCATGGGATTCCTGTCCGCCTCCATCGGCGGAGTGATCTACCTGAACGTGCTGCGGACACGGGACGTGATCAAGGGCAGCAGGGAGGACACCGTGATCTCGGAGGTCCTCTCGCCGGAGGAGGTAAACGGGGTGGACGAGATACCCCTCTCCGAGTCCATGGATAAGTTCACCGTGCAGATCGCCCTGGTGTTCATCGCCTACATAGCGGCCTTCCTGTTCATGCGGGGGATCGACGCCATCGTCACCACCGGCGTGCTGGGCAACTTCGGCTACAATACGGTCCGCCCGCTCATCTGGGGCTTCAACTTCCTCATCGGCACCCTGTTTGCCCTGCTGGAGAAGAAAATTCTCCGGGGCCTGAAAAAGGTCGGCGTGATCAAGCGGGAGTACACCAACAACTTCATGCAGAACCGCATCTCGGGCTTCCTCTTTGACCTGATGGTGGTGGCATCCATAGCCGCCATCCGGCTGGACGCCTTTGCGGAGCGCCCCTTCATCATTCCCCTGAGCCTGATCTGCGTTGCCGGCGCCGTGGTGAGTTATTTGTATCTCAATCCTCTGTGCGCGAAGGTGTTCCCCCAGTATCGGCATGAGGCCTTCCTCAGCCTGTACGGCATGCTCACCGGCACGGTGAGTACCGGGGTTATCCTGCTGCGGGAGGTGGACCCCCGGTTCGAGACCCAGGCGGCGGACAATCTGGTCTATCATCAGCCCTGGGCCATCGTATTCGGTTTTCCCATGCTGCTCCTGGTGCCGGTGGCGCCCCAGAGCGAAACCAGCGGCTGGGTGGCCCTGGGCATCGTGGTGCTGCTGTTCCTGGTCATGCAGCTCATCCTGTTCCGGCGGCAGATCTTCAAAAAGAAAACCGGGCCAGGAAAAACCCGGTAACAGGCATGAGGAATTAGGGCAGAACTATGGGGAAATACGAAAATCCTGTTGAAAATAGCATGCCCGTGTAGTATGATTAAACCTGTTTTTGAGGGGTGAGAGCAATGAATCTGTTGGAGGAACGCATCCGTAAGGATGGGGTCGTGATGGAAGGCGACGTGCTGAAGGTGGACGGCTTCCTGAACCACCAGATGGATGTCCGGCTCTTTCAGGCGATGGCGGAGGAGTGGAAGCGCCTTTTCGCCGGCTGTGACATCAATAAAATTCTCACCATCGAAGCCTCCGGCATCGGGATCGCCTGCATTGCCGGCCTCACCTTCGACTGCCCGGTGGTTTTCGCCAAAAAGACCAAGACACGGAATATCGCCGGGGATGTTTACCGTGCGGAGGTCCGGTCCTATACCCATAACAACATCTCCGAGGTCATCGTTTCCAAAAAGTATTTGGGCGCGGGTGACCGTGTTTTGCTGATCGATGATTTTCTGGCAAACGGAGCGGCCCTTGCCGGGCTGATGGAGCTTGCCGCCATGGCCGGCGCCCAGGTGATCGGTGCCGGCATTGCCATTGAAAAGGCATACCAGCCCGGCGGAAAACTCCTGCGAGAGCGCGGCCTGCGCATCGAGTCTCTGGCCCGGATCAGTGCCATGGACGAAAGCGGAAGGATCGAGTTCATTTCCTGACTGCGTTTATCCCGGCCAGCGTGCCGATGAAATTATTAGTTCGGAGGAAAGAGAGAATGAAGAAACTGATCGCCTTGCTTCTGGTACTGGTGATGGTGTTTGCCCTCAGCGCCTGCGGCTCCAAGGGCACCACCACCGCTCCTGCCCAGCAGACTCAGGCCAGCACGGGCTCCGATCTCAAGATCGGCGTAATCCTGCTGCATGATGAAACCATCGGCTACGACTTTGCTCACCTGCAGGGCATTCAGACCGCCTGCAAGAACCTGGGCATCAACGAGGCGACCCAGGTCGTCTGGAAGTACAATATCCCTGAGGATCAGGCCTGCTACGAGGCCGCCGTTGACCTGATCGAGCAGGGCTGCACCGTGATCATCTCCGACTCCTACGGTCATCAGTCCTACATGACCCAGGCTGCGGAGGAGAATCCGAATATCACCTTCCTTATTGCCACCGGCGATACCGCCGCTGTGGACAACTGCCAGAACACCCACAACTTCTTCACCCACACCTACGAGAGCCGCTACGTCTCCGGTGTGGTTGCCGGCATGAAGCTGAAGGAGCTTGTGGACGGCGGCAAGCTGACCGACGACAACTATAACGAGGACGGCACCATCAAGATCGGCTACGTGGGCGCGTACCCCTATGCCGAGGTGGTCTCCGGCTACACCGGCTTCTTCCTGGGCGTGAAGAGCATCGTGGACAATGTCCATATGGATGTGACCTTCACCAACTCCTGGGCCAATGCCACAGCTGAGCAGCAGGCCGCTGAAATGCTGCTGAGCCGCGGCTGCGTCATCATCAGCCAGCACGCCGACTCCACCGGCGGCCCCTCCGCCATTGAGGCTGCCGTGAAGACCGGCTCCATCTGCTACTACGTGGGCTACAATATCGACATGCGGGCCGTTGCCCCCACCACCATCCTGACCTCCGCCCAGAACGACTGGTCCGTGTATTACACCTACGCCCTGGGCATGGCGAAGGACGGCAAGCGCACCGATATTCTGGTGGACTGGTCCGAAGGCTACCAGACCGGCGCCAACATGATCTCCGAGCTGGGCACCTCCTGCGCCCCCGGCACCGCCGAGAAGGTGGCCGAGGTGGAGAAGGCCATCAAGGACGGCACTTTGCAGGTGTTCGACATCAACAAGTTCACCGTTGACGGCAGCAAGATCACCACCTATACCTTCAACTCCAGCACCATGAACAGCGACTATACCGCTGTCCTGTACACCGGCAAGGATTATGAGTGCATCGAGAACGGCGCCTTCCAGGAGTCCAAGTTCCGCAGCGCGCCTTACTTCAGCCTGATGATCGACGGCATCACGCAGCTCAGCTGAGACAATTGAACTCTTCTCTGGGGGAAGTCGCGGAAAAACGGCTTCCCCCATATTCGGTATGCAAGGAGTCGCATTATGGAATACGCCGTGGAAATGCGCAATATCACCAAGGCATTTGGGGATAAAGCAGCCAATAACGGAGTAAGCCTGGGCATAAAGAATGGGGAGATCCTCTCACTGCTGGGGGAAAACGGCAGCGGGAAGACGACCCTGATGAATATGCTCTCCGGCATCTATTACCCGGACGAGGGGCAGATCTTCGTACGTGGCAAGGAAGTGACCATCCGTTCTCCCAAGGACGCACTGGACCTGGGAATCGGCATGATCCATCAGCATTTCAAGCTGGTGGATGTGTTTACTGCCGCTGAAAACGTGGTGCTCGGCCTCCATGAGCAGGGCGGCGTGGATCGGAAGAAGATCGCCGCAAAGGTCCAGGAGATCTGTGAGCGGTACGGGTTCCATATCGACCCCAACGAAAAAATCTACAACATGTCCGTCAGCCAGAAGCAGACCCTGGAGATCATCAAGGTGCTCTACCGGGGGGCGGACATCCTCATTCTGGACGAGCCCACGGCGGTGCTCACCCCCCAGGAGACGGAGAAGCTCTTTGAGGTTATCCGCAACATGCGGGCGGACGGCAAGAGCGTGGTGATCATCACCCATAAACTCAATGAGGTGATGGCCGTCTCTGACCGGGTGGCCGTTCTGCGGAAGGGCTACTATGTGGGCGACGTCATGACCAGGGATACCACCCCCCAGGAGCTCACGGAGATGATGGTGGGCCATGCGGTCTCCCTGAACATCCAGCGGGACGAACCCCATTATTCCGAGACACAGCTGGTGGTGGAGCACCTCAGCGTCCGCAACAGCGAGGGCTTCCTGGCCCTGAAGGACGTGAGCTTCACCGCGAGGGGCGGCGAGATCCTGGGCGTTGCGGGAATCTCCGGCAGCGGGCAGAAGGAGCTGCTGGAGGCCATAGCCGGTCTGCAGCGGGCAGAGCCCGGCTCCAGCGTGATCTATCACTCCCCGGAGGGGAAGGAAAGCCAGCTCATCGGCATGCGGCCCATTGATATACAAAACCTGGGCGTGCATATGTCCTTCGTCCCGGAGGACCGGCTGGGCATGGGGCTGGTGGGCAGCATGGGCATGAGCGACAATATGATGCTCAAAAGCTACCGGGCGGGTAAAGGCCTGTTTACCGAGAGAAAGCAGCCCCGGGACCTGGCAGCCACCATCCGGGAGGAGCTGGGCGTGGTCACCCCCAGCCTGAATACCCCCGTGCGGAAGCTCTCCGGCGGCAACGTGCAGAAGGTCCTTGTGGGCAGGGAGATCGCCCTGGCGCCAAACGTGCTGATGATGGCCTACGCGGTGCGGGGCCTGGATATCAACACCTCCTATGTGATCTATAATCTCCTGGCGGAGCAGAAACACAAGGGGGTCGCGGTAATCTACGTGGGCGAGGACCTGGACGTGCTTCTGGAGCTCTGCGACCGAATCCTGGTCCTGTGCGGCGGTGTGGCCAATGAGATCGCCGATGCCCGTACCACCACGAAGGACAGCATCGGATACAGTATGACCTATCTGAAGGAGGGGAGTGCGTGATGGCAAAAACGGAACATAACGAAGCAGCCCTCCATGAGCCCTTTATGCGGATCGTCAAGCGCAGCAGCATCCACTGGTGGCAGAATGTGCTCATTCGCCTGGCAGCGGTGCTGATCGCCCTGATCGTCTGCGCCTTTGTGATCTACGGAATCGTTCACCTGAACCCGCTGCTGGTTTACGGCTCCATCTGGAGCGGCGCCTTCGGCACCGTAAACCGCACCTGGGTCACCATCAAGGAAACCGCCTTCCTTCTGTGCATCGCCGTCGGCCTGGCCCCGGCGTTCAAAATGCGGTTTTGGAA
>JAEEGL016419503.1_pt1 | contig 13478 bp, 9 predicted proteins | sample 9134231 | NCBI WGS metagenome assembly JAEEGL01 (sample SAMN16246548, study PRJNA631951) | gut metagenome | biome: gut microbiome; feature: rumen; material: fiber-attached | host: Bos | place: Iran: Karaj | collected 2018-10
GGTTCGTGGGTATGTGTACAGTTGTTGAACCTGCAATCTTTGGAAAAATGGAAGATTTCCTTGAAGTAATGCCCCACTTCCTCACGCTCCATGTTGAACGTACCGAATCCTTTGATGCCTGGCGTATCGATAATGTAGCTATGGATGCCATCCAATTCATCCAACTCATACATCTCCGAAAAGGTTGTTGTATGTTTTCCTGTATTGTATGCATCGCTGATTTCGCAAGTCTTCAGGTTCAGATTAGGCAATAGGTAGTTGATAAAAGTAGATTTGCCCACACCGCTATTGCCTGAGAGTAGGGTAACTTTTCCCCGCAATTCTGCACGAATTTCCCCCATTCCATCGCCTGTTACCAAAGAAACAGCCAAACATTTATAGCCTATTGTTTCGTATAAATTCACCATTCCATCGAGATACTCCTTATCAGCATCATCGTAGAGGTCTATCTTGTTAAAGATAATCGTAACAGGAATGCTGTATGCTTCAGCGGTAGCAAGAAAACGATCGATAAACGTCGTGGATGTGGTGGGATGACTTATAGTCACAAACAAGAAACACTGATCAAGATTGGCAGCCAGAATGTGCGATTGCTTCGACAGGTTGGTTGATTTCCTTATAATATAGTTTTTGCGCTCATCAATATCAGTGATGAGCGCTGTATTGTCAGGTTGTGGCATGAACTCCACACGATCACCAATTGCCACAGGGCTGGTTGAACGAATACCCTTCAGACGAAAGTTGCCTTTCACCTTACAGTCAATTATACTTCCATCGTCCGCACGAACGGTGTACCAACTACCTGTATTCTTAATGACAAGTCCTTTCAATTGTCAATTAAACTGTCATGATTTCCTTATTCTTCTCCTCAAGCATACCGTCAATCTTCTTGATATACTTATCATGAAGCTTCTGGCACTGTTCCTCTGCATCTTTTTCTACATCCTCAGGCACTCCGTCCTTTATGCTCTTCTTGAGTTTCTCAATTGCATTTCTACGTGCGTTTCTTACACTTACCTTTGCTGATTCAGCCTCCTTGGAACATTGCTTCGACAACTCCTTACGGCGCTCTTCAGTCAGTACAGGAATACCTAAACGTAGCTGCTCACCGTTGTTTTCTGGCATGATACCTACGGATGAATCGATAATTGCCTTCTCAATCACTTTCAGCATATTCTTATCCCAAGGTTTGATAATGATAGAACGTGCATCTGGAGTGGTGAGAGTTGCGACATTACTCAAAGGCATCATTGCGCCATAAGAGTCGACGCGTATTCCATCGAGGATATGAACGTTGGCGCGTCCTGCACGAATGCGACTTAATTTCTCATCAAGATTCATGGCTGCCATTTCCATGTCTTCCTCTGCGGCATTGAGGTATTGTTTTACATCTTCCATATAATTTGTAATTAATAGTTCGTTTTCATCTATTATATCTCAGGGAATAGGATTTACATAATTGTGCATCCCTCGCAAGGTTTCAACTGCTTGAAGAAGTCGTTGCCCTTATCATCAACGAGGATGAATGCAGGGAAGTCTTCCACTTGGATTTTCCAAATGGCTTCCATTCCCAACTCAGGATATTCTACACACTCAATACTCTTGATGCTGCTTTGAGAGAGAACGGCTGCCACACCTCCAATGGTTCCCAGATAGAATCCTCCATGCTTCTTGCAGGCATCTGTCACTTGCTGGGTACGGTTTCCTTTGGCAATCATCACCAAACTTGCGCCGTTTGCCTGGAACTCATCTACGTATGGGTCCATACGATTGGCTGTGGTTGGTCCCATCGAGCCACATGGATAGCCTTCTGGAGTCTTTGCAGGACCTGCGTAGAGCACAGGATAGTCCTTGAAATATTGAGGCATACCTTCGCCGGCATCCAGACGAGCCTTTAGTTTTGCATGAGCGATATCACGAGCCACGATGATTGTTCCCTTGAGATTCACACGAGTTGAAACAGGATATTTGGTCAATTCGGCACGAACGGCATCGATACCCTTATCCAGGTCGATTTCTATGCCCTTCGTTCCTTCGCCAGGTCTGCGATACTCTTCTGGAATCAGTTCACTTGGGTTATCGTCCATTTTCTCCAACCAGATACCGTCCTTATTGATCTTCGCCTTGATATTACGGTCGGCACTACAGCTTACACCCATACCTATTGGACAAGATGCTCCATGGCGAGGCAAACGAATTACACGAATGTCATGAGCAAGATACTTACCTCCAAACTGTGCACCCAATCCAATCTTGAATGCTTCTTTCAGCAGTTTCTGTTCCAAATCAATATCACGGAAAGCACGTCCTGTCTCATCGCCAGTGGTAGGCAGGTTGTCATAATACTTGATGCTGGCAAGTTTCACCGTCAGCAGGTTCTTCTCTGCTGATGTTCCTCCTATCACAAATGCGATGTGGTATGGTGGGCATGCTGCGGTTCCCAGATGCTTCATCTCCTCAACCAGGAATGGGAGCAATGTGCCTTCGTTCTGAATCGTAGCTTTCGTCATAGGATAGAAGTAGGTCTTATTGGCAGAACCACCACCTTTTGCAACCATCACAAAACGATACTCAGCACCTTCAACGGCTTCTATGTCGATTTGAGCCGGAAGGTTACACTTTGTGTTCACCTCGTTGTACATATCGAGAGGAGCATTCTGTGAATAGCGGAGGTTATCCTGCGTATAAGTGTTGAATACTCCAAGGCTCAGCGCTTCTTCGTCCTCAAAACCTGTCCACACCTGCTGGCCCTTTTCTCCGTGGATGATGGCAGTACCTGTATCCTGACAGAATGGAAGTACACCTTTGCAAGCCGTTTCTGCATTGCGCAAGAACTGCAAAGCAACATATTTATCGTTCTCCGAAGCCTCGGGATCCTTCAATATTTTAGCTACTTGAAGGTTGTGCTCACGACGCAACATGAATTCAACATCATGGAATGCCTGTTGAGCCAACAAAGTAAGGGCTTCTTTCGATACCTTCACAATTTCATGTCCTTCAAACTCACTTACACTCACCCCTTCTTTCGTTAGTAAACGATACTCTGTGTCATCCTTGCCTACCTGAAACATAGGAGCATACTTAAAATCTGGAATAGTTGCCATATATTACTCTTTTTATAAATTTCAACCACAAAAGTACGATAAATCGTGGAAAGTGCCAAATAATCAAGCAGAAAAGTATGGATTTCTCATGAAGATTGTAGAAAAACAGGGTAATAAATAACTTTCCTTTCGCTGTCTGCAAGAGGAAAGTACCTAATAAAGATGAGGCAATGAGATAGAAGTTGACACTTATGAATCTTCTCTATCTTTCTTGCTGTTCATAGGGTTCGAAATATTGTTCCCCCTAAGGGGAATTTTTGCAGCCCCTAGGGGTAACAAATTTTTCCCCTAAGGGTAATTGCTATTTCATGACTGAAAATAGAGATAACCCATAGGGGAAAATAGTCTTTAAGAGCGATTCTTATCAATGGCGTTCACGGCGGACAGATACACGAGGTGCACTGCTTCCTGAACTGCTTGATTTCTCTTTCTTTGTGCTTTCTGACTTCGTAGAGCGAGCCGTAGTACGTGTTGAAACAGCCTTCTTTGTTTTCTTCGTAGCAGCTTCTGCTGCTGCAATAGAGTCTTGGCGAGCCAACGCTACAGAATCCACAGGTGCTGCCCAAATATGTTTCTCAAAATCTTTGATTTCTTTCTCGATACGGTTCTGCTCGCGTTGAAGGGCTTTTTGAGATGCTAGTTCTGGGTCAAACTCCATATCCAAAGCAGCTGAGTCAGGAGTCATTTGGAATGAATCGCCCACCATTTGAGCAAGCGACTTACCCTGCATGTTGGTGGTCATATAGATTGTTCCCTTATATTTGTTGGTCTCAAAGAAATCGGCCATTGACATCGTTGCAGCATTGTTGATATTGCTGGTCATCAACATATTCTGACTAAGATAGGATTCGATATCTTCCATCTTCACCCAGAATAGAGGAGATTTCTGTACGTCTGCACTCATACTTGGCGAGTTGAAGTCGACATAACCGCCAGAACGATGCAAAACAGGACAGAGCGCTACGACGCGTGAATGGTAGGTAGCTGTATGCTGATCGAAGTAGCTACTTTCCTTCACGAAATAGCTGAGTACATCATTCGATGGGATGTCGATTGGTTCAACCTTGATTGTATTACCATTTACCTCATATGGAATCTCATAGCGATCGAGCATATCCTTGAAGTGCATACGATTGTCCTTGTTGTAGTTTTCAAGTCCGCTGGTATCGTAAGTATATGCAGGTATCTTTCCTGTATTCAGCAGTTGGAATAGCAAGGTAAACAGATTCACCCTTCCTTCCTGAGGCTCTACAGGGTAGTATAATGGAGCATTTGCATCCTTCGTAAGATCAAGTTCACGATAGATGTCTCGACGCCATACTACGTCAGCAGGCACTTCGACAGCTGTTGGGAACATGATACTAGCACGACTGACAGCTGGTTTTGCTGCCTGTGTATTTCTGGTAGCCGTCTGACGAGTCACCCCAGAAGGTTGGGCTTGAGTCGTAGTTGGCCTCGTTGTCGTAGTCGGCCGTGTAGTTGTGGTTGACCTTGTAGCAGGCGTAGCTGGTGCTGCTGTTGTGGTTGGCCTCGTTGTGTTGGTGTTACTCTGCGTCACTCTGCTGTTTGCAGGTTGCGCACTCATGCTGAGTGTGGAGCATATACCTAATATTACGATGATGATTCTCTTCATATGCTGATCTTGCTAATTGATGATTACTTCCATAGAACTTGGTAGGGTACGCTCGATGCCATCAGGTCCGATAGCATGCACCCTTGAGATATAGAAACGTTTTCCTCTGTTGAGTCGACGAATCATATCACGTTGACGATCGGTGAAATTGGCCGATTTAGACACCTCAGGGAGGACGTTACCCATGTTGTCAAAGAATGTAGTTTCGAAACCTACAACACGGAACTGAATATCGAGCAAACCATCATCGATCGCCGCACTGATACCAGTTGTGTTGAGCAGGGATGCTTTTCCAAATGGCTGACCACCTTTGTAACGAATAGGGTTACCCTTATCGTCTGTATAGGCAATATAAGCTGTTGGATCAGGCAATTTACGCACATGGAACGTGAATTTACCCATCTCTTGTGAACGGCCCTGATTATCTGCTGTTACAGTGATGACCACATCCTCACCCACTTTCGAAGGAGTAGCGACATACTCTCCATCGCTTTTCTTCGTGAGCGTTCCTCCGCTCATCGTGGCATTCACCTTATTCTTAGGCACACCTGGAACACTGACACTGATAGGATTCTGATAGCCTGCATAAAGCATATTCATCATGGTTGCAGACACGGTTGCAGCAGGCTCAACAACGGTGTATGGCTGTGCAAAATCACGACGGATTTCCTCACCATTACCATTACGCATAATCAAATAGCCTCTCAGGGTAAAGTCGCCTGTTGAGTTACAGATGGTCTCGTAGTGTCCGTTGCTCGACTTCAACAAAGTGTTGCCAATATAGATTTCTGGACGTGCTGTAGTGTCAACAGCTGCCATGATAATATCAGCAGAGAAGCGACCTCCACGAACGACGGTTTGTGCATTTGGAATGACGAACGCACTGATTTCGTTCACACGTACATCCTTGATGTCAATATTTGCAACCAGCTGATGAAGTATTTCTCCTTCTGCACTTCGTACGTCATTCTGCAGTTTTGTCAACAAGGTCACAGATGCTATCACAGGAGTGTTTTCAAACATATATTCCTGCCAGTTCTTACCAAGCACCTTTGCCTTTGTAGGAACTGTGGTAGAAAGGTTGTCAGAGATAATCTTGCGCATGCTAGAGTCGTTTGACATCTCTGTGATGAAACTTCGATAGCCATTAATGGCCTTATAGAGTTCACCTCCTCGACCTATGCCTGGAGCCAGCATCACATGGGTAGCTGCTTCCAGATTCTCCTTATTATTTATATTTAATATATCACCGTCTTTGCCGTCAGCTTCACGCACGATTGCCCACTTCAAGTCTTCGGCCAATTGATAAAGCGAGTCAGACCTCTGACGCACATTCTGTGCTTTGGTGTACCACTCCTTTACCTTCTCTGGATTCTGCTCCATCGCTTCGTCCAAAGTCTTGTATATTGCGGCATTCTGAGATGATTCGTTTTCCTTGGAGCGATTCAGTCCTTCATCGACCAATGAGAAGCCATTCAGCACATCCGAACTGACGTTCAATGCGAGCATTGCCATCAGTACGAGGTACATCAGGTTGATCATCTTCTGACGTGGTGATAGTTTTCTCTTCTTTATTGCCATAGTTGTGTCTTACTATTCGACAATTTATGCGTTAGTATTGTTTGTCATATTCACTTTCAGCGCCTCAACCATTCGAGCGTAAACCTGATTCAGTTCTTCAAGCTGACTTGCCAGACGCTTCGTCTGAGCGTTCACATCGTCTATGGTTGCACTTTGTGCACTTACACTACGCAACTGCATCTCATAGAAGCGGTTGATACCCGTAAGCGTACGGTTCATATTCTCCATCTCCTCTGAGTCGCGAGTAAGTCTTGCTGACTGTTCTGCAACCTTCTTCAAGATTTCTGTTAACTCATTCAGTTGGTCAACATACGTCTGCGTAGCCTCTTGCATCTCAGGACACATTCCTGCAAATTGAGGTGAAGTAACAATTGGCGATGCTGCAATAGCACTAGCCAATTGAGCTGCATCAACAGGAGTTTCTTCTGACTCGCCTGTTGCAGCTTCTGGCTGACTTACTCCATTACCGCCAATGATGATTGTTCCACCTGCAGGTACACCTCCACCAACAATCACGGTACCTCCTGCAACTGCTGGCTCTACGTCAGCATGTTCTGCTTCGCCTGCAATTTCTTCTTTCTTTCCTTCGTCGTCGTATGGACGTTCAAATCCTGCAAGGAAGAACACAATGACCTCTGTTCCCATACCTAAGAACAACATGAAGTCGGCACCATCGATATGGGTAATCTTGAACAAAGCACCCAAAATCACGATTGACGCACCCCAACTATAGGCATAGTTCAAGAACATCTGACCGGGCTTACTATCCATCCAGCGTTGTAGCTTTGCTATTATATTATTCTTTGCCATTTTTCTAATTTAATAAAGGTTATGTGAATATTTATTTCTTTTGTTTTGTGGCAGTTCCTACTTGTGTTCTTACACATCTGAACCCTACAAACGAACGTCCTACATTCTGGAACTCAGACGTTCGCCAAGCCGACTTGATGAAGCTTTCAGGGTCTTTCCACGATCCACCACGAACTGATTTCTTCTTCAATGCGTATGGATCTTCAATAGCTGCATTATACTTGAGTGTAGGGTTCAGGTCGCTCATCGAAAGCACGCCTGCCTCTGTATAGACGGTTGAAGTCCATTCAGCTACATTTCCAGCCATATCATACAAACCGTTTGAATTGGCAGAATAGATGCCGACTTTCGATGTGATGATGTTACCATCCATGGTGTAGTTACCTCTATCGGGTTTGAAGTTCGCATAATAGCAACCTTTGTCGCTCTTCACGTCTTCGTTTTCCCAAGGGAGTTCGTTTCCTTCTTTTCCACGAGCTGCAAATTCCCATTCTGCTTCGGTAGGCAGACGATAGCGCTGGATAAACTTCGCATTGCCGCCCAATCCTTTCATCAGGAAGTCAGTACGCCAATTGCAAAATGCGTTTGCCTGTTCCCAGTTAACCCCGACTACAGGATATTCGTTGTAGTTAGGATGACTGAAATACAATCGCATGTAAATCTCGTTCTCTGCATTCTGGAAATCATTTACCCAGCAAGTGGTATCAGGATAAATATTAATAATGTATGTATTGACAAAGTCCCACATGCTCGACAGAGGTCTGGTAAGTGTCTGACGAACAATACGTCCTTCATCGTCGATATAGGCGGTATCCTTCGAAATCATCACCTCTTCATTCGGATCGACTACGATATCCGTGTTGAGATTACGTTCTGATGGGTTCAGACGATATTTGCGTTGTGCAGCCAATGCATAATCAAACGTTTCATAACGATAGTTCATCTGACTGGCATCCAGCATCTTAGTTCCGTCAAAAGGATGGTAGGTGTACACACTTTCCAAAATACGCTGCTCGTCTTCGTCAGGATTACGCCAAGGAAGCGCTTTCGACCAATTAAGATGTGGAGGTACAGGGTCACCATTCTTGTCTTCCTCGATTCTGTACTCATCATATCCGGCATCAGCCAATCGCTCACGGAGAATGGAATCACGTACCCAAAGCACGAATTGGCGATACTTCGAGTTGGTCACTTCTGTCTCGTCCATCCAGAACGCATCTACAGAAATCTCTCTTTCTGGCATTTTCTTGCCCCACAAGCTGTCGGTATTGTCTGTACCCATCTTCAACGAGCCACGTTTAATCAACACCATCCCAAAAGGGGCGGGTTCGGAAATGGCAGAACCACCAACACCAGTCACTTCACCTCCTGCCGCTTCAGCCGAGCCTCGTGAACTCATACATGATACGACAGTGATGAATAGTGCCAAAATGCCTACTGCAAATAATCCTTTTTTCATATATTCTCTGTTTTTTGTAATATTCAACTTTGTTTTGCCTGCATGTGTCCGTCATTACAGGAATCGTGCACTTTTATGCAGATTCTTGCCTTTCTTGAACAAATCGAGATTGGTCTTATAGTTCAACACCAATTCGTGTGTTCCATGAGCTGCTCCCACTCCTTGAGTGTACATCTGGTAGGAATATCCCAACTGTACGCCGTGGAAATTTCCACCAATCATCACCGTTACAGATATCCCTGGGCTATATCCTACGCCTGCGAAGAATGTCCTGGCATCATATTCATAGAGCGCTTTACACTGGAAGTCCTCACGCCAAGACTGAAAGTCTGACTGGACCATCACAGCAGGTTGTAAAGATAATAACGTATTTTTAAGCTTAATATTGCCTCCAGCCATAAAATAATATGTACGCGAGACCTCGATTTCGTATTTTTCGCTTACTTCAATAGTAGGTGCCATCAGGTGACTTGCCGATAATCCTGCCCATAATTTGGGGCTGTAGTAGTACACTCCTGCTGCAAAGTCAAAATGCTTGCCCTCAGCTACTGATGTAGGAAATGCGGGGTCTTTGGGGTCAGCGAGAATGATGTTTCCTGGGTCGATTTTCTCGTTCAACATACCACCTTGAACACCCACAGCTATGCGGCCTTTCTCACCCAATTTCATGTTAAATGCATACTGAGCAGCCAGCTTTGAGGTCTTAAAAATGCCGATTTCATCGCTATAAAGGCTGATTCCAGCTCCATGGCGAGGTCCGAAGAAATAGATAGGCATGTGTGCTCCTGCATACATAGTTTTCGGAGCACCGTCATAACCTGCAAACTGCAACGAATAAGCGATTGATACATCCAGCAATCCGTCCGTTCCTGATACTGCAGGGTTATAATACGAACGCAGGGTTGTGAAGTCGGTAAACTGCACATCCCACTGAGCATGTACTGCCTGCACTGTTGCTGATAGTACTGCTATGATGATCAAAAACTTTTTGTTCATTGACTATATTAACTCAATTTCGGCAATTTTATTGCCTTGCTATGCGTTTTTATTTAGCTCAGGGTACGAAATTCTTGTATGATACATGATTTTCAGCTTCTCTTTCATCACTTCTTTGGCATCTGCTATATCCTTGAATGTGATAGGGCAGAACTCGAAGTAGCCTTCTTTCACTTGAGTATCTACGATTGTATCGACCCTTTCGCTGATTGTTTCTTCGGTATATTCGGTCAAACTGCGTGAGGCGGCTTCCACAGAGTCGGCCATCATCAAGATGGCTTCCTCCTTGCTGCGTGGGTTAGGTCCTGGATACTGGAAACGGTTCTCGTCCACCTCCTCGTCTGGATGTTCGTTCTTATAGGTAATCAAGAAATACTTGGCCTTTCCAAGTCCATGATGGGTGGAGATGAAGCCCTTGATTTGTTCAGGTAAATTATATCTGTCGGCCAATCCCAGTCCTGTTGTCACATGGGAGATGATGACTTCTGCACTTTTCACAGCACTGAGGTGCTTGTGTGGATTGCCTCCTGCCTGATTCTCTGTGAAGAATGCCGGTCGCTCCAGTTTTCCGATATCGTGATACAGAGCGCCTGTACGTACCAACTGCGACTTCGCCCCGATTTTCTTGGCTATCTCTGATGCCAGATTGGCAACCTGCATCGAATGCTGGAAAGTGCCTGGTGCCTCTTCCGACATCTTCTGAAGCAATGGATGATTGATGTTCGACAACTCAACCAAGGTCACGTCGCTGACAAATCCGAACGTCTTTTCCATCACCCAGAGGAACGGATAGGTGAAGAGCAACAACAGGCCATTAATGCCGAAATACATGAAAATCCTACGGTCCAAATCGCTGATACCTGCACCTATAGAGAATTCGTAAGCGGTATAGAACACATAATAAGTCAGCGTAATCAATATCGCTGTCTGTACTATCTGGGAGCGTTGGGTCAACTCACGCAAACTAAGTATCACCACAATACCTGCAAGGATTTGGAAAAGGAGGAACTCGTAAGGGCTATTGAGCGATAACGAAATCAACAACACCATTGCGATATGCGAGATGAAAGCTGTTCGAGAATCCATGAACACACGGATGATGATCGAGCCCATGCAACAAGGTATCACAAACACATGGAACAGATGGCGTGACACCAAAACGTATGAAACAATGCAGAAGAATACCACGATCGAGAAGAGCAGGATGGCACTTCGTGGGTTCTCGATATAATCAGCACGGAACACCGACAAGTAGCTGACGAGAAGCATGAACACAAGGGCAACAATCGCTATCTGTCCCCATAGAAGGATGCCCGAACGCCCATTCTCTTCGGCACGATGATTGATGACTGCTTCATACGATTTCAGTTTCTGATAAATCTCTTCGGTCACCAACTCACCTCTATCCACGATTTTCTCATTCACTCGGACAAATCCCAGACTCGAATTCATCGCATCGTAGGCAGCTTGCAACTCTTCTTCCGATTTCATCGGTTCATACTCCAAGTTTTCAGCCAAGATGGTGTTGATATTCAGCGCTCGTATGTCCCGATTGGTGAAGCCCGAAAGGTTGTGTCCAACGATGAATTGGTAGGCTTCTTGTAACGACATCACACGATCAAATGGGACAATTTGAGCCTCATTGCCCCTAATTACGCGAATGTAGTTCGTTCCCAATGCCTGTAAACTATCATAAGTAGTTCCCAGCATCACACCTTGTTGAAACACACTGTCAATCATCGTGATGACATGTTTGGTCAGACGTTCATCTGCATTGAGTCGTCTCAAACGGTCCTTCACACTCGCCTCCATCTGCAGATTGCGGGTGAAATAGGGAACAAATGAACGGGCAAGGCTGTCGCGTTTCATGCCCAACGTCGAATCGCTCATCTGGATATTGAACTTCTGGGTCGATATCATCGTGCCATAATGCCAAGGTTGGTTCAGTTCATACGAGTAGTTGAATTCACCCATTCTTGGCAGAAAATACACGACAATTGCCGTAGCGACAACAACAATCGCTATTTTCAGCAACAGGAGATTCATCGCATGATCCTTCTGCTGTTGCAACTTAGTACGCGCTTTCTTATTCTGTCTCAGTTTCATGCCGACTTCGTTTTAACATGCAAAGATAATAAAAAAAACAGAATTTATCTCATTATTCATCATTTTTTTCATTTTTTCAATTCGTCAATTCTCCAATTCTTCATTTTTTACTAACTTTGCGCTCGGAACCTACGAATTAATCCATCTCGTCAGTCATTACGATTTATCAATTTTACAAACAAATATAAAATGGCATCAACAACTAATTCGGGCGGTTTGAAATTCCGCCTCACCGTTCTAAATTTCCTTGAGTTTGCAATATGGGGCGCCTACCTCACCTGTATGTCACGTTATCTCATAACAGCCGGTTTGGGCGACTATATCTCATATTTCTATAGCGTACAAGGCTTTGTGTCACTATTCATGCCCGCATTGATGGGTATCGTAGCCGACCGCTGGATTCAAGCACAGAAAACACTGTCATTGTGTCAGTTCATAGCAGGTATAGCCATGTGTGCGGTTGCATTCTATGGAAACAGCGCTGGATCGAATGCCGATTTCAGCATTCTGTTCTCGTTATACACCCTCAGCGTTGCCTTCTTCATGCCAACCATTGCATTGACCAACAGTGTGGCTTATGCAGCACTCGAAAATGCAGGGGAAGACACAGTGAAGGCATTCCCCCCTATTCGCGTTTGGGGAACCATCGGATTCATCATCTCCATGCTATGTGTCGACTGGAGCGGATTGCAGGACAAACCTTGGCAATTCGCCGTCTCAGGCGGTCTCAGCATCATCATGGCATTCTATGCCCTGACCATGCCAGCATGTCCTACTAACCAAGGAGGAGAGAAGAAGTCGTTCATCGATGCCCTCGGACTCCGTGCCTTTACACTGTTCAAGCAAAAGAAAATGGCGATCTTCTTCATTTTCTCGATGATGCTTGGTTCCGCATTACAGATTACGAACGGCTATGCCAATCCGTTCATCGCATCATTTGGAGCCGAGGAAGCCTTTGCCGACACCTTTGGCGTACAACATGCCAACACACTGATTTCGCTGTCACAGATATCCGAAACCCTCTGCATCCTGCTCATTCCATTCTTCCTCAAGCGGTTTGGCATCAAGATAGTGATGCTCATGTCCATGTTCGCATGGGTACTACGCTTCGGTTTCTTTGCCATAGGCGATCCAGGATTCCCAGGAGTCATCCTGCTCATCCTATCAATGATTGTCTACGGAGTAGCATTCGACTTCTTCAACATCAGCGGATCACTGTTTGTCGACCAAGAGACCGACCTTAACATCCGCAGCAGCGCGCAAGGCTTGTTCATGATGATGACCAACGGCTTTGGAGCCTCCATAGGTATGCTGCTTGCAGGAGAAGTAGTGAACCACTACACCCATGGCGAAGTCGTCAACGGAGAATTCTACACCTTAGGCGATTGGACCACCTGTTGGTACATCTTTGCAGGCTATGCACTCATCGTAGCCATCCTATTTGCCATCCTATTCCGGTATAAGCACGTAAGAAAATAGCGAAAACTTGTTCTTACCTCTAACTCACCCATACCGTTCACTCGCTCTACCCATACTCTAGCTATACTGTTTGAGTAAGCCTAGAGTATGGGTAGAAGCAGCTTAGAGTATGGCTAGAGTAAGCCTAGAGTATGGCTAGAAACCATCTTGAATCCTGATTTCAGTTATTAAACATTAATTACCGTTAATTGAACCATTAATTACTCTTTTAATTGCGAAAGCATGCTAAAAACGCGAAATACGCGAAAACTTGTTCTTACTGATGACAATCATGGATGATTGCTTTGTTGAAGAACAAAGGGACACTTAA
>JAEEGL016986080.1_pt1 | contig 13478 bp, 10 predicted proteins | sample 9134231 | NCBI WGS metagenome assembly JAEEGL01 (sample SAMN16246548, study PRJNA631951) | gut metagenome | biome: gut microbiome; feature: rumen; material: fiber-attached | host: Bos | place: Iran: Karaj | collected 2018-10
CCAGAAGCAGCTGAAGAAGAAGCCTTTGCAGAAGTAGACAACCTTGACAATGCTATTTCTGAAAGCAATCTTGATTACCTTACAGCAAAAGAAAGTCCAGATGCAGCATCTGATGACTCTGCTAATATTTCAACAAATCTTAAGCAGGATATTAAGTCTGTTCTTCTTTATATGGATCAACTGCTTGAAAATCTTCCTGAAGAAAAGATTATTGAATTTGCTAAGTCTGACGAATTTGTTACATATAAAAAATTGTTTAATGAATTAGGATTGTCATAATATGGGTTTACTTTCAAAAGCCGGCAATCTTGATTCAAAAAAAGAGCTGGCTTTTTCTGAATTTATAAACAAGTACAAGCTTAAATTCTGTGCTGTTTTTGAAAAGGAAGATAATTTCTTTCTTATCAAAAACAGCATTGGTTTTGATGGGCCTTCTATAATTTCTTCATATTCCACACAGGATTACTGGGATGGAATTTGTGATGAAGTAAATGTACTTAATATATTTTCAAATGAAAACAGAACATTAACTCCCCTGCTTCAATTATTTTCTTTTGCACAAAAAGATGATATTGAATCTATTTCTATTTACAAAACTTCTCCTACTAGAATCTTTATGTTTTGTAATCAGGCTTTCCCAAAAAACTGCATAGAAGACCTGCCTTTTATTACAGATACAGAAAGTAAGATTAATCTACATTCAATTAATCATTTAATAACAAGAGAAGCAAAAGTATTAAAAATGGAAGTAGATTTTCAGGAAGCAGTAGAAAGTTTTATTCAAGCCCAGGTTAAAGACAAGCATAAGGCATTGAAATTTCATGATTCAGTTTTTAATGAAATTTCAAACAGATTTTTATGCTATTTTTCTAAAAATGTTTCATTAAATATATCTGAACATACAATAAGAACTATTTTTGTTGTTACAAGAGACCTGACACAAGAACACCTTGTTAATCATATTATTTTAAACTTATCTGGAGTAATTGGAAATTATTCAGAAATAATAAACTTCAACATTGAAGGCATCGCCAATTCAATTCCAGAAATTAATGAGTTTTTTCAGGTAGATTAATTGTGATTGAGTTTAAGCCTGCAAAAAATCAGGAAATAACAGCCTGCGCAAATGGACTTCTACTCCATTCTGCTTATAACCCGACAAAAGAAGCAGAAAGATTTGCAGAAAATCTTACAATTACTTATGAGAAAACAATAATAATAATTGAACCAGCCCTTTCTTACTGCGCTACTTTTATTAAAAGAAAATATCCAGTTGCAAGACTTGGCGCAATCAGATTTTCTAAAGACTTTTCTAACTATAATAGTGAATTTGATTTTATATTAGACCTTACAGATTTGGGTGCAAATGCAGTCTCTGATAAATTATTAAATTATCTTGGGGAAGAAGAAGTTTTTTCTACTAAATTTGTTGACTGGGAGCCTTCTAAAAAAGCTTTCGCAGATGAATATACAGTAACTATAAATGCAATTAAAGACTGCATGGAAAAGGCAAAAACTCTTCTTGTTACCAGAGAATATTTTGAAAAGAAATGGTTTTTAAATACCATAAACTTTATAAAGTATGTAAAGCATCCGGTTACATTAAACGGGGCAATCACTAAAGATATTTTGATTATAACCTCTGGTCCTAGCCTTATGGATTCACTTGAAACAATAAAGAAGTTTCAGAATTGTTTTTTTATAATTGTGCTTTCTTCTGCCCTGGCAGTTTGCAAAAAAAATAATATACGCATAGATTTGTGCATGACAACAGACGGTGGTTTTTGGGCTGGAGAGCATTTGAAACACATTGCTAAAGACACAGTTCTTGCTGTACCTGCAGAAGCTTATGTTCCAAAAAAATTATTAAATAACAATATGATTCTGCCATTGCATTATAAGGACGGACTTTCTAAAAAAATTCTTGATATGTGTAATTTTACAAATAGCCTTGAAGCAGAAAGAAACGGAACAGTAAGTGGAACTGCAGTAAAGTTTGCGTTACAAAATGGAAAGAATAATATATTTTTTACCGGTCTTGATATGGCAAATGCAAAAGGTTTTCAGCACAGCCAGCCTAACGAATTGGAAAGTAATAATTCACTTACAGACTTCCGCACACGAACAAAAGAAAGCCGAATGGCAAAAAGTGAATTTTCTGAAGGTTCCATGAAGATTTACTTAAACTGGTTCCAGAATGAAGATTTTTCAAAAAAAGAAATATACCGTGTAATTAATAATCCAAAAAATTCTTTAGGCCAGATAAAAGACATTTCTAGTGAAGAATTTTTGGAGAAGTGTAATTCTATAAGGTTAAATAATGATGCGTGTTCTAAAAACATAGATAAGATGTTTAAAAAATTAGACTTTAATTCTAACTGTCTAAAAGAGTTAACAGAAAATCTTGATTCTTTACTTGATTCAGAGGGGATAAAGGCACTTTTTCCCCTTACAAGCCTTTCATTAATGCACAATCCAGACAGCATTGAACTAAAAGAAAGACTGGAAAACGAGAAGAATCGATTATATTCAAAAATAAAGGTTATCTGCCATGAATAAGTCGATTTACTCTGAAATCATTTTATCAAAAACACAAGTCCCAATTCCCCTTTTACAAAATGGTAAGACCATAGATTCAAGATATAATCCAGAAAGAGAAGCAGAAAGTCTGATTGACCCGCTAACTTCTACAGATGAGTTCAGTTTTTTTATATTACTTGGAATAGGCTGCGGAATGTCTCTAAAAAAACTTGTCCAGAAGTTTCCTCAAAGTAGAATCATCGCCCTGGAAAGAAGTCAGGAAGATTTAGATTTCTTAAAGCAGATAGAAAGTGTAAATGAATTATCTTTACTTCCAAATATTTATTTTTGCTCGGCAGATAATCTTTGCCAGACTCTTTGCAGTTCATATCTTCCTGCAAAATACGGAAGACCTCAGGTAATTGAACAGAGAGCCTGGATGCAGGAAAATGCAGACTTAAAAGACTTTATTCAAAACGAATTAAACAGAGCATTCAGGATTGTTTCTGCTGATTATTCTGTGCAATCGCATTTTGGAAAAATCTGGATGCACAATATTTTAGGAAACCTTCAGCTTCTTTCTAAGATTTGTGAAGAGAAAAAGTCTCTTTCAGGTAATTTAAGGCCAGATACTAATAAAACTGCAGTGATTGTTGCAGCGGGGCCATCACTAGATAAAAGTATTGAAGAAATTATAAAAAACAGGGATTCATATTACATAATTAGTACAGACACCGCAAATAAAAGCTTATTCAGAAAGAATTGCAAAGCGGACGCAGTAATTTCTATTGACGGGCAGGCGGTTTCTTCTAACCATTTTTCAAGCGCCTTGAACAAAGAAACGGCCTATTTTTTTGATATATGTGCAAATAATTCTGCTGCAGAATACACATTTACAAATGGCTGCAGGACAATCTTTTTTACCTCCGGCCATCCGCTAGGAATAATTGCCTCAAAAGTTTCTAAGGAGCCCCTTCCCTATATTTTTGCAGGAGCCGGAACTGTTACAATTGCCGCACTTGATTTGGCCTGCAAAATGGGCTTTAAGGATATAAAAGTTCTTGGTGCAGATTTTGGATATTCTGATGGAAAAGCCTACACAAAAGGAACATATCTGGAAACCTTATATTCAATTCAAGAAAACAGGATTGTATCATCAGAAATTAAATATGATAAGTTAATGTTCAGGACACCTTTAATTAAAAAAGAAGAAAAAGCTTCTACAGAAATACTTGAAGCCTACAGAAAATCTTTTTTAGATTATCTTACATTAAACAATCTTACTTATACGTTCGAAAATAAAGTATATTTAATAAAACAAAAAAAGGAGACGGCGGCTTTAGAAATCTGTAAAAGTTTTTCAATTGAAAGATTTTTTAAATATCTGTCAACTTGCAGTGAGGAAGAAAAGGAACTTTGCCTGCTTCCTTATATTGCATACTTAAAAAACAAGGCAGATAAAGACACAAATTTCCAGGAATTGGTAAAACTTGCACAGAGCTATATTGTAAGCTATAATAAAAGTTATGAAAAATAAGTTTATTTTAGGATATTCAATAATTGCATCTATTTTTTTAATCTTTTCAGTATCATTTTTTGCATTGAATCTATACAGAGAATATTCATTCGGAGAGGGACGAACCAATACAAGCTTTATTCGAATGGTAAATCATGTAAAAACAGCTTCATATCAAAATGATCTTTATTCAGATACATATTCTTCAAAATTAGTTCAGGCTATCGGAAATTTTGATGATATCGCTTTTCTTGAAATTAAAAGAGACGGCATTCCAGTTCTTACCTACCCTGATGCTTCGGTAAAAAATACTAATTCTAACCTTACCCTGCATTATTCAGATAAGGCCCTGATCAGGGAATCTACTCTGGAAATTGAAGCAACTCTTTATCTCTTAAAACCAGTTTCTATTCATTATTATGCAAAAATATCTTTCCTTATGATTCTTATTATTACAATGATTACTGTAATTTTAATCATTTATATTCAGATGAAGGAATCAGGGGAATTCCAGACATCTTCTGCTAAAGAGGAAAGCCTGGAAGAAGACGAAGACGATTTTGATGAGGATTTTGAAGAAGACTTTGACGACCAGCAGGATATAGATATTGAAGAAGAAGCTAAAACTGAGGCTCCTGTAGAAGACAAGTCAGAACCAGAGACAGAAGCTGAAAGTAAAAACAAAGAAGCTGTTGAAGAAGTGGTAGAAGAAGCAGAACCTATGCCAGAACCAGAACCAGAGCCAGAACCAGAACCAAGGCCAGCCCCTGCTCCAATCACTGAACGAGTTCATGCAAAAGAAAAGAGGATTCAGCTTCCAAATGAAGAAGAAAAGCCTATGCAATTGCTTTCTGGAGAAGAACCTAAGGGACTCTTCTCTCCTATTACAGGCCTTGGCTGGGAACAGTACCTTATGACAAGACTTGAAAACGAAATTAACCGTGCAATTTCTTCTGAAATGGATCTTTCTTTGTTTATTATTCAGATTCCAGATTCTGTAAGAGACTCTGAAATTGTTAAAAATACAGCAAACTATCTTTCTATTCAGTTCCAGTTTAAGGATCTTTTGTTTGAATATAAAGATGATTGCCTCGTTGCCATGAAAATAAACATGAATCTTGATGAAGCATTGAATTTTGCAGACAAGCTTTATGCAGATATTCAGAATATTTTAAGTGTAGATAATAAAAAATGCTATATTGGTATTTCTACCCGCTCTATTAGAATTGTTGCAGCAGAAAGACTCTTTACAGAAGCAGAACAGGCTCTTGAACATGCAAAAACTGATGATGACTCACCTATTATTGCATTTAGAGCTGACACAGAAAAATACAGACAATATCTGGAAGAAAACAATATATAATTAAATGCTATTCAGATGCCTTTGATGATTCCAATTCAGAATTATCAGAGGTTTCTGAGCCATCAGTATTTTCGGCATTTTCTAAATCTTCTGATTCCTCTGAATCATCAACATCTTCTATTTCTTCATCTTTAATTCCTGCCAATTCTTTATACTTTTCTGTAATTTTTTTAAGCTGGGAATTTTCAGGATAAGTCTCGTTCATTTTTGAATATGCTTCATCTACAGAAGTTCTATATTTCTTAAAGTAACGTTTGTCTGACAGTGTAATAATTAAATAGTTTTCGAGAAAAGATTCATTATCTGGCTGAGAAGCCAAAAGTTCCTGGTAAATCTTTACAGCCTTTCCAACTCGGCCATTCATTGAATATATGTATGCAAGGCTTGCTTTTAAAGTTGAGTTTTCTGGATCTCTTTTTAACATAGCCTGATACATAGGCTCTGCATTAATCCAGTCAGAAGAGTAAACATAACATAGGGCAAGTTTATAATAGCAAGCCCAGTAAAGTTTACGGTTCTGCATGGCAAGCTTATAATATTCAGCAGCGCTTTTATATTCTTCCAATTTTAAATACGTATTTGCAATATTCATGTATTCTACATAAATATTTCGTATTACTTTTGCAGAATCTCCTGGAATAGGGACAGGCTTAGATGTACAGGAAAAACTGCAGAAAAGAGAAAGTAAAATTAAAATTGGAAGAATAGACTTTTTCATTATCCAAGCACTATTTTTTCAATTTCATAAAGCTGAGACTTATAAAGGCCTGAAATATTATGACCATAGTCTGCAATAAGCTGAATCATGTTTCTTGGAGCTTCTTTTGTATCACAACCGTTTAAGCGGTCGCCTGCATCTCCAAGACCTGGCATAATATAAGCTTTTTCATTCATTACAGGGTCAAGCCAGAGTGTATAACATGTACAGTTTTCAAGAGCACGAGTTACACGGATACTTCCCTTTAATGTAGAAATTGTATTAAAGAATGAAATTGACTTTGGATGAACACCCTGACTCTGCAGGTATTTTACAACAGTTACAAGAGAACCACCTGTAGCGTTCATAGGGTCAGCAAAAATCAAGTCTTTACCATCAAGATCTTCCAACTTAAAGAAAGACTTGTTCAGATCCATGATATATTCCATATCTGCTTCATTCTTTGTATCGTTACGACTGATTTTGAACAAAGCAAAAGGAGTTCTGTATCCGTGTGATGAATATTCCTGGATTTCCTTTGACATAATCATACTTGGAAGAAGAGCACCACGGAGCATTACGCACATTACAGTGTTTTCAATTTTATGGTCAATATCTGGAATCTTATGAACAGCGTAATTCTGAACAGGGAATGTAACAGGAGTTTTTACAATCATGTGACCTTTTTTATCTGAATGCTGGTCTGTGTAAGCCATGCGGAAAAGCATTTCATAAGCACGCTGGCTGTAATACATGAATTCCTGATGGTCTGTACGCTCATCGCGAAGCTTTGAAATTACGCGTGAACATTCTGCGTGAGCACCCTCTTCTGTTACAAATGAATATACTTTAATGTTTGGGTGTTTTGCACAAATGGCCTGCATTTCATGGCCCATTTTGTCGTAACCTTCAATAATTTTCTGTTCGTCTTTTGGTTCAAAAGACTTCATTGTCTCTTTGAACATTACTTCAAGACGATTAAGATCATCCATATCTTCAGATGTAAGATAGCCGTCAAGGTCTTCTGCTTTCAAAATAATTTTGTCATTTGTCATGTTTACATCTCCTATAATACTAATAATTTATAAAGCTGCTGCTTATCTAACTTAATTCCCTGAATTATAAGTTCATTACTTCCTGCATCTCCCTCAGAAACAACAGCCTGAGAGTCTGTGAGTCCAAAAGCAAGAATTAAAAGAGTTTTACCTGCTTTGAGCATCTTTTCGCTTTTGAAATTAAAATTCAATTTAAGAATATATTGAGCCGGATGCTGCTGGTCTGTAGTAAAACTACCGCTTACATCTACAAGGTTCAGATTTAACTGAGTTCCTGTAAGAATTGTAAGGAAAGATTGAGGTTTGTTTGCATAAAAACGAATCTCGTCTTCTGCACCATCAAGATAATTATATAAATTATCAGGAACCTCATAACATATTGTCTGATCCTCTGCCGGAAGAGAAGCTATAGAATCATATTTATTTATCATATAATCTACAGAACGCCCCATACAGCAAATAGACGCAGAAGGAAAAGCCATGTTTAATCCCTTATAGTCATATATTTGATATAACTTTTGTGATTGTTCAGCAGTATAATTTTCCTTTTGCCATCCATTTTTTGTGTTTAAAACCTTTGGAATAGTTTTAAGAGGAATTGATGCGTCTATTGCAGACTGAATCTCTACAGAATTTTTGTGACGGTTCAAGCCGCAATAAACTTTTTCAATATGATTTGAAATTAATTTAACATCAGAAGCAGAAATGTTTTGAACATTATTTTTTATAATACGTTCAATTAAATCTGGATCTGCCGCTGTTGGAATAGCGATATAAAATGAACTTTCGTTGTCTAAAAGTTCCAGTGCTTTTACTTTACGTGTAGAAACTTCGGGAACTGATTTACAGCCCGAAGTAACTATAAGTAAAGAAAGAGTGACCGCAATTGCGGTCATCAAACTAAGCTTTTTCAATAGAAATGCTCCATGTTTTATCATCAGCTTCGACAGCAGTTGCATTTGCAATGCTATCCTTCCAATCTATTTTTGTACACAATGTTTCGCTAGCAATAAAATCACTGAACATTTTCTGAGCAGCCTCAAGGTCTGCATCTCCAGAAATCTGAAGAAGGATTCTGTCTGTTACATTAAAGCCAGATTCCTTGCGGAGGTTCTGAATACCGCGGATAAGGTCACGAACATAACCTTCTTTCTTAAGTTCGTCTGTAATTTTTGAATCAAGACCAACTGTAAGAGTACCGTCGTTCAAAACCTTAAGGTCATCTTTTTCGAAGCGTTCTACAAGAACCTTTTCTTCATCAAGCTCTACTGTTTTTCCTGCAACATCAATAGAAAGCTTTGTACCTTCAAGAATTGACTGAATCTGTTCGCTTGTAAGAGTTGCAATAATACCTGCAGCCTGCTTCATAAGAGGACCAAGTTCCTTTCCAAGTACCTTAAAGTTAGCCTTTGCCTTGTATTCAACAAGTTCGTCTTCGCGGTCGTGGAATTCAACCTTCTTAACGTTAAGTTCTTCACGGATTGAATCTTCCATTTCTGCAAGTACGCGCTTTTCATCAGGATTACGGGTAACAAGAGCAACACTTGCCAATGGCTGACGGTTCTTAAGGTTGAACTGATTGCGCAGGCTGTGGCCCATAGAAACTGCCTTCTGAACAGTTGCCATCTTGAACTCAAGTTCTTCGTTAATCCAAGCCTTGTTAGGAGTTGGATAATCGCAGAGGTGAACAGATTCTTTATCTTCACTTGTCTTAAGGTTCTGGTACATTTCTTCTGTAATGAAAGGCACAAAAGGAGCGGCAACCAGACACAAAGTCTTAAGAGCGATGTAAAGAGATTCGTATGCTTCTGCCTTGTCGCTGTCGTTTTCTGACTTCCAGAAGCGGCGGCGGCTGCGGCGGATGTACCAGTTATTCAATTCATCAATGAATTTAACAATAGGGTCGATGGCACCAGACAAATCATAAGAATCGAGGGCAGCAGAAACTTCTTTGATGAGGTTCTGGGTAATAGACAAAAGCCATGCATCCAAAGGATTAGATGGAGTCTTGTTGTCAAAAAGGTGTCCTGTAGGAGATGCGTTATCAATATTTGCGTAAGTTACAAAGAATGAGTAAGAGTTCCACAAAGGAATAATAATAGACTTAAGAACGTCACGAACGCCTTCATCGCTATAGCGGATTTCGTCTGCCTTTACAACAGCAGAGTGCATAAGGAAGAGGCGGATTGCATCTGCACCAAACTTGTTAATTGCTTCTACAGGGTCTGTATAGTTGCGCAAAGACTTAGACATCTTGCGGCCATCTGAAGCAAGAACGATTCCGTTTACGATACAGTTTTCGAAGGCTGGCTTATCAAAAAGCTGAGCCGCAAGAACTGTAAGTGTATAGAACCATCCGCGAGTCTGGTCAAGACCTTCTGAAATGAAGTTTGCAGGGAAGTTCTTTTCGAACTTTTCTTTGTTTTCAAATGGATAGTGCTGCTGAGCATAAGGCATAGAACCTGACTCGAACCAGCAGTCAAATACTTCTGGGATACGCTTCATTGTACCCTTTCCGCATTTTGGACACTTGAAAGTAATTTTATCTACAAACTGTTTGTGCAAATCTTCTGGGTAAGTGCCGCTCAAATCTTTGAGTTCCTGGCGGCTTCCAACACAGATTGTGTGCTTGCAGTCTGGGTCATCACAACGCCAGATTGGAATTGGGTTACCCCAGTAACGGTTGCGGCTTACAGCCCAGTCACGTGCGCCAGCAAGCCACTTACCAAAGCGACCTTCCTTAATATGAGAAGGCTGCCATGTAATTTTGCTGTTTGCACGGAGCAAAACATCGTGATAGTCTGCTACCTTTACAAACCATGAACCAATACCACGGTAAATAAGAGGAGAAGAACAGCGCCAGCAGTGTGGGTATGAGTGAACGATAGAATCGCGCTTTACGAGCTTTCCTTCTTCCTTAAGGCGCTTCATAATATCTTTATCTGCATCTTTTACAAAAATGCCCTGATAGTCAGGAACTTCTTTTGTAAATTTACATTCAGCGTCAATTGGTTCAACGTTTGGAACACCAGAACCGCGGAATACCTTGTTATCTTCTTCACCAAATGCTGGAGCAATATGAACGATACCAGTACCGTCTTCTGTAGAAACGTAATCTGCATTGAACATGCGGAAAGCACCCTTTTCGCACTTCTGTCCGCTCATTTCTTCGCAGGCTTTTGGATCTTTGAGGTTTGCAAAGTAAGGGAACAATGGCTCATATTCTGCACCAATGAATTCTTTACCCTTATGACGGTAGATAATTTCGTAAGCATCTTCGCTCTTGTAGTAAGCAGACAAACGAGCTTCTGCAAAGATGTAGTAATCTCCGCTTTCTTTATCAAGAATCTTTACGTAGTCAATTTCTGGTCCCATACAAAGACCAAGGTTTGAAGGCAATGTCCATGGTGTTGTAGTCCATGCAAGGAAGTATGTTTTTCCGTTAGCCATGTCAGGGTCAGCTACGCCTTCTGGAGCCTTAGTTACCTTAAAGCGTACAGTAACAGTCTGGTCCTGAACATCCTTATAGCCCTGTGCCAATTCGTGAGTAGAAAGAACTGTAGAACAGCGAGGACAGTATGGAAGAATGTATTTTCCTTCGTAGATAAGACCTTTATCCCAGAGAGATTTTGCAACCCACCAGATAGATTCCATGAACTCAGGATTCATAGTCTTGTAGTCATTGTCAAAGTCTACCCAGCGTCCCATGCGGGTAATAGTCTTTCGCCATTCTGAAGTGTATTTAAGAACAGAAGCCTGACAAGCTTCATTGAACTTGTCGATTCCGTAGTTTTCAATTTCGTGCTTTGAGTTAAGACCAAGCTCTTTTTCAATCAGATTTTCTACAGGAAGACCGTGACAGTCCCATCCGAAGCGGCGTTCTACGCGCTTTCCTTTCATTGTCTGATAACGTGGAATAATATCTTTAATGGTTGATGGAATGAAATGTCCGAAGTGTGGGAGTCCTGTTGCAAAAGGAGGGCCATCATAAAAAACGAAGTCCTCTGCCCCTTCTCTCTGGCTTACAGACTTTTTGAAGATGTCCTTTTCCTGCCAGAACTTTAATACATCCTCTTCCTGTTTTGGGAAGTCTACTTTTGGATCAACCGGTTTGAAACTCATGAATATTTCCTTATAAATTGATATTTTAAAATCTGGATATTATATCACACTGAAGGAAATTGTTCTATATAGTAGGAAAGTGGACAATCACTAAATTATTTAAGTTTCTTTTCTACCTTATCTCTATTATTAATGTAATACATAAGAGAAAAGTTATTGTCATTTAAATAGCGAATAAAAGCAATGTAATTTGTTCCAGGAAGAATTTCATCACACTGGTCCAGAAGTTTTTTAGCCTGGGCCTTGTCGTCTTCATCATATAAGACCTGAGACAAATATACCCTTGAATAATAACTTTCATAATCGCAGGCGGAACAATCAAGAGCACGCTGGAAATATGACTTGGCGATTGTCCTGCTGCCCCCACCAATTGCGGGCGCAAAATAATACCATAAGGCAGAATTAATAAGAGCAAAGGCCATTTTTGGATTTTCTTTTACAACAAGGTCGTATTCTTCTTTTTCACGAAGCCCCTGCTTAATTGCGGTTGCCTGAGAAAGAAACTGCATGGAAGAATTAATAATATCTCCGGAAGAAAGAACGAACCAGTGAGAGAAGTTGGAATCATCACAAGAGTCTTTAAAATTATTAATTTTGTCGTACTGAGCAAGAATAAAAGGCTTTAAGTCTGGGCCAGCCATGTTTTTTTCATACATATAGTTATAGCGTTCCAGGGCAATCATATTATCTATAATAAGATTTGCTTCTGTGTTGCTGTTATTCAAAAGGCCTTCTTTTTCCAGACTGCTTCTAAAAGAATCCATTGCGGCAATTGCCTGGTCCGGACTGTCACAAAGTCTTGTCTGTAATCTTGCGTCTAAAACGCGATGAATAAGATTTAGGTCCTGCGAAAATAATGTAAAAAAAGCACCAAAAAGAATAAAAGAAAAAGTAAAAAATCTGCGTAAATTTGTCATACCGCACATAATAGCAATAATGCTTGTATTTGCCTACTAAAAATGTTAAGATAAAAAGATATGAGCAAACAAAAGGAAATTCCAATCTGTTTTGCAACAGATGACAATTACGTTCCATTTCTCGCTATTGCGGTTGCATCTCTCCTTGACAATGCTTCAAAAGAGAATTTCTATCGAATTTTTGTATTGATTACAGAATTAAAACAGGAAAACATTGATAGAATTAAAAAGCTGGAAACAGAAAACTCTTCAATTGAATTTATTTCTTTGGCAAAAGAAATGGATAAGATTAAAGACATGTTCCACCTTCGTGATTATTATTCTAAGGAAACTTATTACCGAATCTTTATTCCTAACCTTTTCCCTCAATACAAGAAAGTGCTTTATCTTGACTGCGACATTACTGTTGTAGGAGACATAAGTGAACTTTACGGCACTCATATTCACGGTTTTTATGTAGGAGCTGCTCAAGAAGAGGTTATGCAGACTTACGAAGTTTTTGGTAACTATGTAGAAAAGGCTGATGGCATCGATCGCGAAGACTACTTTAATGCCGGAATTCTTTTGATTAACTGCCGCCGCTGGAGAAAAAGACACATTGCAGAAAACTTTGTAGATTTGCTGAACAGATACAAGTTCCGTGTTGTACAGGATGAAGATTATCTTAACGTTTTGTGCAAGGGACATGTTAGAAAAGTTTCTTTGGGCTGGAATAAAACTTCTTACAAAAACGATAAGTTTGATGATAAAGATTTAAGACTTATCCACTGGAAGATTATCTGGAGACCTTGGAAATACAAAAATGTTCTTTACGAAGAATATTTCTGGAAATATGCAAAAATGACAGATTTCTATGATCAGCTTATTGCTATGCGTGATTCTAGAACTGCTGCAGATGAAGAAAAAGATAAGTTATTGATGGACAATCTTGCTAAAATGGCAGAAGAAGATGCTAACGATCCAAATAACTATCACAACTCTAAGGGAGAGCTTACTCTTGTTTCTAACATCTTTGAACAGATTAAGAAGGTTAGAAAGGTTAAGAAGCTTGTAAATATTAAAGCTTATAAGAAAAAGACCATCAGAGCCATCAAAAAGCTTAAGGGTATTAAAAAGAATTTTACTTGCAAGTGAGATTAGTAGATGAGCGAAACAGTAGTAAAGGATCCTGGTCGACTTAAGATTGTCGAAAAAATTGAAGAGTACGAAAAAAAAGGCTGGTGGTCTAAAGACGTAGAAGATGACCCGCCTACAATACCTCTTACTCCAGACAAAGTGGATTATCTGA
>JAEEGL011650148.1_pt1 | contig 13477 bp, 3 predicted proteins | sample 9134231 | NCBI WGS metagenome assembly JAEEGL01 (sample SAMN16246548, study PRJNA631951) | gut metagenome | biome: gut microbiome; feature: rumen; material: fiber-attached | host: Bos | place: Iran: Karaj | collected 2018-10
CCTCATCGGTTACAACACTTTGCAGAATGACCATCCACAACTGACCACCCGCGAATACACGGGCAAAAATCCCCAACGGTTTGTGATGGCACACGAAGGCACGCCCCTACCCGACGGTTTCAACCTTTTGTCCGACAATGTGCACGAAGCGTTACAGCAACTCTACGAAAAGCAGATACAATCGGTCATTGTGGAAGGCGGCAGAAAAACGCTGGACAAGTTCCTACAAAGCGACCTATGGAACGAAGCCCGCATACTAACAGGCAATAAGACATTTGGAGCAGGTTTGCCAGCACCCGTATTACAGAAAGAAGCGAAAGAAGAGATGGAGGTGAATGGAGATGTGGTAAGGAGAGTTGAGAGATGAGAGTGGAGAACGGAGAGATGAGAGTTACATTCGGTCGAGGATAACCAAACAGGTAAGTATCCATTTCTCTGGGATTACCTCAAAATAATAGGCAGCTTCGCCCTTTTCGCCGCCGCGTTTCAACACTCTTCCGTCCAAATAATAAAGAATGGGGCCATCGATACTCTTTTCACGAATATTGAGTCCGTCGAAGTAAAGAATCGGCTCGCCCGACTTATCCACCGAGCGAACGGTATTGACATCAATGTAATATAACGGTGCCCCTTTTGCATTGGACATACGCACGGTTGTACCGTCAAAGTAATATAAGCCAATGCCTGCATAACTTTTGAGGTGCAGCACATTCTGATTCTGATTCAGCACCAGGAAAGGATGACCTTTCTTATTTTTCTCGCGAATAGGCTGCGCATTAACGGCTGGAATCGCCATTAACAAGCCAAGGCAAAGTATGATAGAGGCGAAAAGGAAGCGTTTCATTGTGTTTGTTTTTATTTTGTGCAAAGATACGGATTTTTACTATAAGCAAAAAAAAGCAGGGGCGAATGATTATTCGCCCCTGCTTTGAAAAATATGTCTATCACAAAGAATTATCGTTTGATAATCTTAGCGGTGCCTACCATTTCGTTGCCGCTGGTGAGGCGGATGATGTACATACCGCTGGTGAAAGAAGACAGGTTGATGCGATCGTAACCGGTGGCAATCTGGGTTGTGTAAACGAGTTTGCCATAGATATCGAATACATTAGCTACAACATTCTGAGCATCGGTTTCGATGGTTACAAAATCGGTTGCGGGGTTAGGATAAACCGAAATGTTATGTTTTTCGAAAGAGATCACGCCTGTAGGAGCAGTGATATCGGCTTTCATACGAGGAATGATGTAGTATCTGTTGATTTTGTTTTCACCCTCGGTATAGTAGTTCTGGAAAGCAACACCCATCACATTCACTTCCTCAGAAGGAATGGTTGATCCAACGACGTCAGATTCATCGAAGTTAACATAGATAGCATTGTCAGTTACGCCATCACGAGTAACATCGTATTTTTTGCGAGTTTCGAAAGTTGTACCGCCATTGGCGAAAGTAACATTTTCTAACTTAACCAATTCTGATTGGTGTTGTTTCATATAATCTCTGTCTTTCAATTGGTTCAAAGTTACAACGAGAGGTTCAACTTCATTGAAGCTGCTTACAAAGCGAACATCCTTGGTAGGAACGAATTCAACATAGCCGAAGTAGTTGGTCAATGTACCATAGAGATCGGTGATCTTGTCGCCAATTTCGAGGGCAGTCTTAATAACGCCAGCGGGGTCATAGATGAACATAGCGCCAGTTGAATCCTGGATGAATTTTTGATTGTTGTATTTAGCCTTAGCGGTAACGATAACATCGCCAGATAATTTGTAAACAACACTATCGGGGAGGTTCACATCGGTTGAATAGTCAATCTTCTTTCTCAGGTCAGCGATGGTGGTAACGATAAATTCGGGAGATACACCAAAGAGGAAGGTGATGGTATCCTCTTTCATCACATTGCCAGCGGTATCAGTAATGTTAGCTATAACCATTTGATATTCCTTAGCATCTTCCAAAGCGTTGAAAGTAAGGTTAACTACTTTATCGCTGAGAATAGCCTTGGTTACATTAACGGCTGAATCAAGAATATTGAAGTTAGCAGGTTTAACACAAGCGGTATCCAGAGGTTCCGAGAATTTGAGCGTCATGGTTGTAGCAGTGGGAACTTCGAACGATCTGAGTTCGGGAGCCACTGTATCTTTGATAGTAAAAACGCCGCTCAACACGATGTTATCGAAACGGTTGTTAGCAGATGCGGAGGTAGCACCATCAATCGTCAGACGGATATAAACAACTTCTTGGTCATCAAGGGTTGTAACGGAAGAGAAATCGAGATTTTTAAGAACCCAATTTGCAGAAACATCCGCTGTATTAACACTATCATCATAAGCCACGAAATCGGTACCATTAATTGAATAGGCCCATTTATGAGAATTGAAAGCTTTGGCAGAAGAACCACGTGTTGCAAAAGCCATTTGGATTTTAGCAAAATTCTTGGTTGAAAATTTAAATACTACATTATAACCGTTGGCGCTCATGTTGGCTAAGGCTAAGGCCGACGATACGGCTTCTTGGGGCACTCTAGGATCACCCATTGTATCACCCTTAAAAGAGGTAAGTTGCGGTGAGGATGCTGAAGAAGCAAAAGCAGAAGAACCGTTAGTACCATCGAGGTAAATGCATGCCGTAGCGGCATTTTCGCCAAGGTCATCGTTTGCGGGAATCACATTGGGGGTGTTGGGGGCAGCCTTCAAAGTGTCGAAGGTCCATGCCGCAATCATGGTTTGTGCCGACAGGCCAAGGCTCATCAGCATCACCAGACTAAAAAGAATAAAACTTTTTTTCATAATAATTTGGTTTTTAAGTTGTTAATATTGGTTCACATTGAGCCGCAAAGATACATTATTTTTATATACAAACAGGCCATTGTGGATAATTTTTGATAAAAGAATATGGTTTTAGAGTTTATTAACGGATTAGACGTGAAGAAAAGGGGTTAAGGATAAGAATCTACATTTTTTTGACAGCTAAATCTTTGACAATAATACCAATAACATCCCCTTAACAAAAATAAAGAAAAAATTAGCGAAAGAACGGTGAGGTTGTATGGATTTTTTTCATAACTTTGCGCCAATTTTTTAAGCACAAATTTTACAGTCGCAAACTATTAAACGACAATATATTAGAAAAAATTATCAACAAATAAAGAAAAACAACTTCCCATGAAAAACTTCCAAAATGGCGCTAATGCACCAAGGGTAAGACAACTTATCTGCACAATGCTGGCCTTAATCATATTCACCGTTCTAGGCGGTGGTTATGCGTGGGGACAGACCCGAATTGACAAATCAAAAAAACACATCTACTTTGAGCGCGGAGGCTACAACCAAAAAACGTGGACTGTGCCCACAGGTATCAAAATCTCCAAATTCGAAGTATGGGGTGGCGGCGGTAGTGGAGGAACACCTCAAACCACCTCATTTAATCTTTACAGAGTTGGTGGCGGCGGTGGCGGTGGCGCCTATGCATATAAGAACGCCTCTTACAATGCAGGTTCAACTTTCTATTTTGAAATAGGTAATGGAGGAAGTTATAAAGAACCAGGAAGTAATTCAGGCGGAACTTCCCTGATTAAAGTAACCAACTCTTCTGGAACAACATTATGTTCTGCTGGTGGCGGTGGCGGAGGAGCTATCAGTGGCTATTATGAAGGAGCCAACGGCGGATCTGCAGGCACGTGGACCGTTGGAGATGGAGGATACAATGGTGGTGCTGGTGGCAATGCCCACGGATTCACAGCAGCAGGTGGCTCTTCTGATGGCACCTCTGGTAGTGGCGGCGGCGCTGGAGGACCAGGAGGTGTTGGCGGAACACCAACTACACCTGGAATTTCAGCAGTTGCAGGTGGCTCTGGTCAAACTGGCATTGGCACCTATAATGGAACCAGCTATAACGGCAATGGAGGAAAAGGTGTAGATGGAGACCAATATTCTGGCGAAAATGGCCACCTCTATGGCGGCGGCGGCGGCGGTTCTATAAAGGCTTTATTAATAGGTGTTGGAGATGGTAAAGTTGGCCACGCCGGTTCTGGTGCTAATGGCGGAGATCGTCTGACATACGAATGTAATATAAACTCCATAGCCATCACATCCTCATCAGCAACTATTAAGCCAGGGCAAAGTGTCTCATTATCTGTTTCTACAGCTAAAGACGCCTCAACAGGTGGAACTGTTGCGGGAACCTACACATGGAATAATGATTTGGGAACGGGTACGTCAAAATCGGCATCACCCACCACCTCAACCACTTATACTGTTACTTTTACCAGCACGGATTATGGTTGTTCAGTTACGGCCACCAAAAGAATATATGTCTGTGACGTAGTGTTGAACGACATGCCCACTTCTACTATTTGTTCAGGAGAGAGCACAACCTTAACGGCAGACCCTTCTTCAAGTACGGGTACCGTGACATACGCATGGAGTCCTGCTACAGGTCTGTCATCCACAACAGGGAAGACAGTTACGGCCACTCCCACGACAACGACCACCTATACTGTAACAGCCACAGCTAAAGACGGCACTTGTTCTAATTCTAATAGCAAGACAGTTAAAGTAGTTGTCAACGAACAGGTTACTGCTCCTACCATATCGGCAGAGAACGTGTGCAACGGCAACGACTTGGTTTTCACAGCCACAGGCGGAACAGGTAGTGACGAAGATATTTTCTGGTCAGAGACCGGTTGCCCGCAAACAGCTTTTGCTGAGGACTTTACCGATTTAAGCTACAGCGTTAACGCTTCTAATATCACAACCAACAGTGATGGAAACATTGTGGCCACCTCTACAAGCAATGACCCCATGATCAATATGTATGGATTGGGGAGTTTTAATCCCAACACATACAAATACTTCCAAATCCGCTATCGTGTTACCAGTGGCAACGCCGGTCTCGCGGAGGTATTTTTTGTCAATGCAACGAATCCTTCAGGCGCTATTGGCGAACAAAGAGTATATGGCAACCTGATTAGCGATGGACAATGGCACACACTAACCATTGACGCCTCAACACATGCCCGCTGGGCTAACAGCAACGTAACTGGTTGGCGTTTCGACTATTGTACAGCCAATGGTACCACTATGGAAATTGACTATATAGCTTTGACCGATGCCAAACAGCATGGTAATTCATACACTCTTACCAACCCCTCTGTGGGTACACATACCGTCTATGCTGACCGTATTGTGGGATGCCATACCGGCTCATGCGCCTCGAAAACAGCGACCGTTTATCCCGACTTCAATCCCGGCGCGATTGCCACAACAGGCCAAGACATTTGTAAAGGCGGCACTGCTAACACAATTGGCAGCACCACCAACGCAACGGGCGGTGATGGCAACATCTCTTATCAATGGTATGTAAACGGCACTGCCATCAGCGGAGCCAATTCAGCAACATACCAACCTTCTTCCACCTACACTTCAGCTGCAGGTTCGTATGTATTCACACGTGAAGCCAAAGACACCAAGTGCAATACCACCCTTACCGCTTCCACTGGCAGTTGGACACTGAATGTGGATGAAGCAACGGTTGTTCTCAACGACATGACTGGCGAAGCCATTTGCAAGGGCAACAGCACCTCTCTGACTGCTTCTATAGCCACTTCGTCTGGTACTGTATCCTACACATGGAGTCCTGCCACCGGCTTATCTTCCACAACAGGCGCTACGGTGACAGCCAATCCCACCACGACGACCACCTACACGGTGACGGCCTCCCAAACCGGCTGCGCCGCATCGGACAGCAAGCAAGTAACCGTTACCGTCAACGAATTACCCACCCTTTCCGTCACCCCAACCGATGCGTTGTGCAACGGTGAAGATAACGGCAAGTTGACCGTTTCTGTAGGCGGCACCACACCCGACTATAAAATTTATTTAGGCGGATTGAGCGGCACGCTTCAAACTACCCTCACTGCCGATGGCAACTATGACATCACGCCGCTGGGCGCTGGCAACTACATTGTAGCCGTAGAAGACGGCAACAACTGCGCCACCACAGCTGAGGCCAAGACCATTGGGCAGCCAGAAGAGTTGACAATCACCAGTTGTCCAAGCAACATATCAGTTGACACTGAGGACGAACAGAATTATGCACTTGTAACTTTGAGTGAGCCCACGTTCTCGCCCACAAGCAACAACGCCCGCATAAGCAACATATCGGGCAAAAGTGAAGACAACAAATATACCGTTGGCACACACACCATCATTTACACTGTTACCAACGATTGTGGTGAATCTGCAACCTGTTCTTTCACCATTACAGTTACCGATAACGGAAGTCCCGAAATCAACTGTCAGGGATTAAGTTCCAAAGAAGTGGACCCCAACACCGATGGCAACATATACACACACAGCGGTAATGATTGGAACGCCACTGCCACTGACAATGTGGAAGTGACATCTCTCACCTACACACTTAGCGGTGCTACCAGTACGATTGACGGCGAGGCGACCACTCTCAATGGACAGAAGTTCAACGTGGGCACCACCACCGTTACATGGACGGCCCAAGATAATGCTGGTCTCACAGCCACTTGCTCATTCAATGTGGTAGTTGCTGATAAAACTGCCCCCGAAATCAATTGCGCTGTAACAACAGACCAAAACAAAGACAACGATACCGGTAAGGGTTACTACACTCATAACGGCACGACTTGGGACGCTACAGCTAACGACAATGTGGAAGTCACCTCACTTACCTATTCTCTTAGTGGAGTCACCACCAGCGTTGACGGTGACGCCACCACCCTCGACGGACAGAAGTTCAACGTAGGCACCACCACTGTCACATGGACTGCTAAGGATGCCGCTGGCAATGAAGCAACCTGTTCATTTGATGTGGTAATAGCCGACACAACCAATCCCGAAATCAATTGCGCAGTGACGGCAGACCAAAACAAAGACAACGACACTGACAAAGATTTCTACACGCACAGCGGCACTGATTGGGACGCTACTGCTACTGACAATGTAGAAGTAACCTCTTTCACATACTCTCTCAGCGGTGCTACCGAAGAGATAACTGTTGCCAACACTTCACTTGACGGACAAAAATTCAACGTGGGCACCACCACTGTCACATGGACTGCCAAGGATGCTGCCGGCAACGAAAAATCTTGCTCATTCAAAGTGATAGTAGCCGACAAGACCAATCCCGAAATCATTTGCTCGGGTACAAGTTCCAAGGAAGTGGATCCTAACACCGATGGCAACATTTACACTCACAGCGGTAATGATTGGAACGCCACTGCCAACGACAACGTGGATGTGACATCCCTTACCTACTCTCTCAGCGGTGCCACCAGTACGATTGACGGCGAGGCGACCACTCTCAACGGACAGAAGTTCAACGTAGGCACTACCATCGTCACCTGGACTGCCGAGGATGCTGCCGGCAATAAAGCCACCTGCACATATACTGTTATAGTAGCTGATAAAACCAACCCTGAAATCATTTGTGCTGTAACCAGCGACAAAGAAATGGATCCCAACACAGAAGGCAACATCTATACTCATAGCAGTAATAATTGGGACGCCTCTGCCAACGACAATGTGGCTGTGACATCCCTCACCTACTCTCTCAGCGGCGCTACCAGCACGATTGACGGCGAGGCGATCACTCTCAACGGACAAAAGTTCAACGTGGGCACCACCACTGTTACTTGGACTGCCAAAGATGCTGCCGGCAACGAAGCAACTTGCGAGTTCAAGGTGATTGTGCCCGACCAAACCGATCCTGAAATCACTTGCGCTGTCGTGACCGACCAAAATGAAGAAAACGACACTGACAAAGATTTCTACACTCACAGCGGCACTGATTGGGACGCTACTGCTACTGACAATGTAGAAGTAACCTCTTTCACATACTCTCTCAGCGGTGCTACCGAAGACATAACTGTTGCCAACACTTCACTTGACGGACAAAAATTCAACATAGGCACCACCACCGTCACCTGGACTGCCAAAGATGCTGCCGGCAACGAAGCAACCTGCTCGTTCCGTGTAATAGTTGTTGACGTAACTGAGCCTGAAATCATTTGCTCCGTTACAACTTCCAAGAAAGTTGACCCCAACACTGCAGACAACACCTATACCCACAGCGGCACCGAATGGGATGCTACGGCTACTGACAATGTTGGTGTAACATCTCTTATCTACCATCTCAGTGATGCCACCATCGATATTGCTGGAGACAGCACCTCGCTTGACGGACAAATATTTAATTATGGTACAACCACTGTTACATGGACAGCCAAAGACGCAGCTGGTCATACTAACACCTGCGTTTTCACTGTGGAGGTAGTTGATGCCACCAACCCCGAAATAACCTGTACTATCACTGACGACAAAGAACTTGTTCCTAACACAACCGGCAATCGTTTCACACACGCAGAAAGCGACGAAATCTGGAATGCCAGCGCTACTGACAATGTAGAAGTTACCTACTTAAAATACAAACTGTCAGGTGCTACCAGCGACATTGCTGGAGACAGCACATCTCTTAACGGACAAGTGTTCGAATATGGTACCACTACTGTCACCTGGACTGCCAAGGATGCTATTGGAAATGTGTCTACTTGCTCATTTAAGGTCATCGTGAAAGATGTAACTGCTCCTGAGATTACCTGTAAAGCAACTACCGACCAAAGTGAAAGCAACGATACTGACAAATCGTTCCACACTCATAACGGAACCGATTGGGATGCTGAAGCTACTGACAACAGCGGCTTTGAGCCTGATATGACTTGGAAACTTACCGGTAAAACAACCGGCAATGGTACCAACACTCTCAACGGCGTTCAATTCAACATCGGTACCACTACTGTAACTTGGTATGCTACTGATGCCGTTGGCAACGTTGACTCCTGCAAGTTTACCGTCACCGTCGCCGACACCACCAAGCCCTGCTTCGGTTGCGACCCGAACCTGCCTTCTTGCGAGACCATCGGCAACCAGAACGCAAACAACGACACCGACAAGGCTTACCATACTCATAACGGAACCAGCTGGGATGCCAAGGCCAACGACAACAGCGGTCTTGATCCTGACATGACGTGGAAACTTACTGGTGCCACAACAGAGATTGGTACCAACACCCTTGACGGCGTTCAGTTCAACATCGGTGTCACCACTGTTACTTGGTACGCCACCGACAACGCCGGCAACGTTGACTCCTGCAAGTTCACTGTCACCGTCGCCGACACCACCAAGCCCTGCTTCGGTTGCGACCCGAACCTGCCTTCCTGCGAGACCATCGACAACCAGAACGCAAACAACGACACCGACAAGGCTTACCATACTCATAACGGAACCGGCTGGGATGCCAAGGCCAATGACAACAGCGGTCTTGATCCTGACATGACGTGGAAACTTACCGGCGCTACCGTTAAGGACGGCGGCACAAGCAACACGCTCAACGGTGAGCAGTTCAACATCGGTGTAACAACCGTTACCTGGTACGCCACCGACAATGCAGGCAATGTTGACTCCTGCAAGTTCACCGTCACCGTGAAAGACACCACCAAGCCCTGCTTCGGCTGCGACCCGAACCTGCCTTCCTGCGAGACCATCGGTAACCAGAATGCAAGCAACGACACCGACAAGGCTTACCACACACATAATGGAACCAACTGGGATGCCAAGGCTAACGACAATAGTGGCGTTGACCCGACAATGACCTGGAAACTCACTGGCGTTACCGTTAAAGATGGCGGCACAAGCAACACGCTCAACGGTGAACAGTTCAACATCGGTGTAACAACCGTAACCTGGTACGCCACCGACAACGCCGGCAACGTTGACTCCTGCAAGTTCACTGTCACCGTCGCCGACACCACCAAGCCCTGCTTCGGCTGCGACCCGAACCTGCCTTCTTGCGAGACCATCGGTAACCAGAACGCAAGCAACGATACCGACAAGGCTTACCACACACATAATGGAACTGGCTGGGATGCCAAGGCCAACGACAACAGCGGTCTTGATCCTGATATGAGCTGGAAACTTACCGGTGCTACCACTGACAATGGTGACAACACGCTCGACGGCGTTCAGTTCAACATCGGTGTCACCACTGTTACCTGGTACGCCACCGACAATGCAGGCAACGTTGACTCCTGCAAGTTCACCGTCACCGTCGCTGACACCACCAAACCTTGCTTCGGCTGCGACCCGAACTTGCCTTCCTGCGAGACCATCGGTAACCAGAACGCAAGCAACGATACCGATAAGGCTTATCACACTCACAACGGAACCGGCTGGGATGCCAAGGCCAACGACAACAGCGGCGTTGACCCGACAATGACCTGGAAACTTACCGGCGCTACCGTTAAGGACGGCGGCACAAGCAACACGCTCAACGGTGAGCAGTTCAACATCGGTGTAACAACCGTTACCTGGTACGCCACCGATAATGCAGGCAATGTTGACTCCTGCAAGTTCACCGTCACCGTCGCCGACACCACCAAGCCCTGCTTCGGATGCGACCCGAACCTGCCTTCTTGCGAGACCATCGGCAACCAGAACGCAAACAACGACACCGACAAGGCTTACCATACTCATAACGGAACCGGTTGGGATGCCAAGGCCAATGACAACAGCGGTCTTGATCCTGACATGACGTGGAAACTTACTGGTGCCACAACAGAGATTGGTACCAACACCCTTGACGGCACCAAGTTCAACATCGGTGTCACCACTGTTACCTGGTACGCCACCGACAACGCCGGTAACATTGACTCCTGCAAGTTCACCGTCACTATCGCCGACACCACCAAGCCCTGCATCGGCTGCGACCCCAACAACGAGGACCCAACCGACAACACCAAGGGCGTTGACTGCGACGACATCGCAGCATCACTCGTCGGCAAGACCATCGCAACTGACGAAGGCAAGGCCTACTACACCAACAACGGCAGCGATTGGGACATCACCGCTTCCGACAACTGCGGCGTAGTGCCCGCCCTCACCTACACCCTGAGCGGCGCTACCACCGGCAACGGTGAGAACACCCTCGACGGCGTCAAGTTCAACATCGGTACCACCAATGTGACCTGGACCGCCACCGACACCAGCGGCAACTTCGCCACCTGCGACTTCGACGTCACCGTCGCCGACACCACCAAGCCCTGCATCGGCTGCGACCCCAATAACGAGGATCCCACCGACAACACCAAGGGCGTTAGCTGCGAAACTATCGGCAACCAAGAGAAGTCCAATGATACTGGAGAAACCTTCTACACCCATAGCGGTACAGATTGGGACATCACCGCCAGCGACAACAGCGGTGTTCCTCCAACCAAAACTTGGAAACTGACTGGTACCACCGAGAAAGAGGGCGACACCTCCCTTGACGGCGTACAGTTCAACCTCGGTGAAACTACCGTGACATGGTACGCTACCGACGAGGCCGGCAACACCGACTCCTGCAAGTTCACTGTAACCGTTAAGGATACCGAACCTCCGTGCATCGGCTGCAATGGTCTGCCTTCATGCGAAACCATCGGATTGCAAATGAGAAGTACCGATGCTGGCGTCAACACCTACGCCCATAGCGGCACCGATTGGGATGTGAAAGCTACCGATAACAGCGGTGAGGAACCCGCCATGAGCTGGATACTGACTGGCGCCACCAAGGCCGAAGGTGACAACACCCTCGATGGCATCACCTTCCATTTGGGCACTACCACCGTAACCTGGATCGCTACGGATGCCGCCGGCAACGCCGACACTTGCTTCTTCAAGGTTATGGTTAATGACGAGGAGAGACCCGTCATCACGGCTCCAGAGGACATCGTCACAACCTGCGCTGACGAACTGCCCGAACCTTACGCCACCTATGCCGACTTTGAACAGGCTGGCGGCGTGGCCACCGACAACGACGCTATCAACACGGCTTCCTTCGCCATGACGAAAGAAGTGAGCGACGGCAACAAATGTCCTGAAGTCATCACACGTACCTACTATATCGAGGACAGAACCGGCTTGCCTGCCACCTGCGAGCAGACCATCACCATCAAGGACACCATCGCTCCTGAGTTCACCGCTCCGGCAGACATCACCCTCTGCCGCGATGAAAACGGCGAAATCAGCGCCGACACCGACGTGACCGGAACTGTTGCCAACGCTTCTGGAACTTCAACTTCCACCTCCGCAACTGGCAATGCTTCCGTAACCTCCGGCAACGTGACCTACGCTACCGACAACTGCTCGGATGAGCTCGACATCACTTGGAAGGACACCGACACCACCGGCACCGACGCCGAAGAGCGCGTCATCACCCGTGAATGGACCGTTACCGATGATTGCGGCAACGACTCCACACTGACACAGCGCATCACTATCCGTCCTTCTATACTCACCGACGGCAACTACGAACTGACCTGCATAAGCGACACCACCGTTGTTCTACCCTACAATACCGACCGACAGAAGTTAGCCCTGCCTGAGCCCACCGCCGTCAACCACATGACCGGCATGGAGGTTGTGCTCTCCAACGACTATCCCGCTGACAGCGTCTTCGTTGTGGGAACCACTACCATCACTTGGACCGCTACTGACGAGTGCGGACACAGCCTCAGCTGCTCCTACGACGTTGTCGTTGAATATCCCGCCTGCGGCGACTCCGTAGCCGACGGCAACGGGTACTTGTACTCCTCGGTTCGTATCGGCAGTCAGTGCTGGACCGGCGAAAACGCCAGAACCACCCTGTACACCGACGGCTCCGAAGTGGCCAACTACAGCAACTACGACCGCAACGAGACCTACGACGAAGCTTACGGCAAACTCTACTCCTGGTACTCAGCCGTGAAAGTCGCTGAAGGCGACAACTCGGCAGAACCCGAATTGAGCACCGTTCCGCAAATCCGCAACCTCGGCGGCAGCGGCATTATGCCCGTGCCCGCTACACCTGGCTCACAGTTCGTCCAGGGCATCTGTCCTGAAGGATGGGCCATCCCCACCGGCAACGATTTCGCAGTCCTCTTTGAAACCGCACAGACGATGGATCAGGTTAAAGACTCCAACTCCGAGTACTGGTTGCCCGGCTACGAAGGAACCGAGCCCAACACAGGCTTCAACGCACGCGGTGCCGGCTACTACAGCCAGACCCTCGACAAATACTTCAACCTCCGCGGCGAAACTTACTTCTGGACCTGCGACAAACCTGGCGACAGCAGCAATGCCACCTGCGCGGTTATCAAATACCACTGCTCCGACGGAATGATTCAAAATCAGGACAAAGGACGCGGACAGAGTGTTAGATGTATCAGAATGTACTAATACAAAAAACGCTCCCAATCGGGAGCGTTTTTTTTTGTAAAGTGTTGCTTCGTTGAATCGTTGAGCCTAATTCAAAAATTCTTACATTTGCCTCTTCATAAAATAAAAAATGAGCAAGACATCCCTTATCGTTTTTCTTCAACTATTTCTACTTTTAGGAGGCTCTCTTTACGGTCAAAACAAAAACATACTACCACCC
>JAEEGL011747099.1_pt1 | contig 13477 bp, 10 predicted proteins | sample 9134231 | NCBI WGS metagenome assembly JAEEGL01 (sample SAMN16246548, study PRJNA631951) | gut metagenome | biome: gut microbiome; feature: rumen; material: fiber-attached | host: Bos | place: Iran: Karaj | collected 2018-10
AACAGGTCCAAATAAATCACCTGTACCTACTTCATCACTACCAATAGATGTAGTAGTATCTATTTCTATTTTTTCAGGAGATGAAGTTATTTCATAATTAAAATCAATTTTTTCTAACATTTTTTTAATTAAATCTAAATCATCACCCTTAAAAACTACTTTACCTGATGTATAACATTCAATAGTTATACCACCATAGCTTGCTTTAAATGCTATATATGGATTACTAGTTGATACTAAAAAATCGATAAACATATTTTTAAGTCTATTAATATAAATTTTGTCTATTAAAATAACGTACATATTAATCACCTATTTAATTTTATCATTTATTTTGATAAAATAAAAGATAAGGGTAAAAAAAGGTGATAAATTATGTATTATGAATTAGAAACACTTGAATTTAATAAAATACTTGATGAAATAACTAAATACTCTGCTTTAGATAGAAGTATAGATTTTATTAAAGATATTAAACCAACTAATGATATATCTTTAATTAATTCAATGCTTGATGAAACAGATGAAATGCGTAATTTTATCATTAAATTTGGCCTATTACCTTTTGGTAGTAGAGAAGATGTTACTAACTTTATAAATATGGCTAAAAAAGGCGGTATTTTATCAATAAAAGAAATATATTTAGTTAATGAACTTATTAAAACTAGTAAAAATATTAAAAAAACAAAAGCAAGCTTATCTAACCAATTTAGTTTTAACAAACTTGCGTTTTATATAGATAATTTAGTTGAAGTTAATGACTTAAATAAAGAAATAGATAGATGTATTAGTGATGATTTAACTATTAATGATAATGCATCTATTGATTTACTTAGAATTAGACGCCAAATTAAATTACTTGAATTAAAACTTAAAAACAAATTAACTGAAATAATATCTAGTAAAAGAGAAATGCTTGCTGATACAAATATAACAATTAAAAATGATAGATTGTGTTTAGGTGTTAAACAAGAATATAAAAATACTTTTAAAGGTATAATTCATGAAACAAGTAAAACAGGTTTAACTATATATATCGAACCTAGCGCAACATATGAAATAAATAATGAACTTATTAGCGAACAAACACATGAAAAAGAAGAAATAAATAAAATACTAACTATGTTATCAAGTAATATAAGTTCATATTCAGATGATTTATTAAATAATTTAGATAATATTACAAAGCTTGATATAATTAGCGCAAAAGCAAATTATTCAAAAGATTTTAATAAACCAGAATTAAATATGCAAGGATTCTTAGAATTAGTAAATGCAGTTCATCCACTACTAGATAAGAATAAAGCTGTACCACTAAATATAAGCTTAGGAAAAAACTATAAAACAATAATTATTACAGGACCTAATACAGGTGGTAAAACAGTAAGCTTAAAGACAGTAGGATTACTTACTTTAATGACACAATCAGGAATCCTAATTCCTTGTAAAAGTGCTAAAATAGCGGTTTTTGACAATATATTCTCTGATATAGGTGATGAACAATCTATTGAACAAAGCTTATCAACTTTTTCAAGTCATATGAAAAAAATAGTTAATATTGTTAATAATATAAATAGTAATTCACTTGTTTTATTAGATGAATTAGGTGGAGGTACTGATCCTGTTGAAGGTAGTGCACTAGCTATTAGCTTATTAAATTATTTTATGGATAAAAACGCTAGAATAATTATTACTACACATTATCCTACACTAAAAGAATATGGATATGAAAATGATAATATAATTAACGCTAGTATGGAATTTAATGAAGAAACATATATGCCTACATATAGATTATTACTTGGCATTTCAGGTAAATCTAATGCCTTTTTAATAAGTAAGCATTTAGGATTAGATGAATCTATAATAAATGATGCTAATAAGTATCTATATGAAGATAATAATGATTCTTTACTTATGAAGAAAGTTGAAGAAAAAGGACTATATTTAAATAAACTAATTGATGAAAATGAACAATTAAAGAAAGAAATAGAAAATGAAAAGAATAAATATAGTAATTTAATAAAAGAATTAGAACTTAAACAAGAATCTATCATTAAGCGAGCTAAAGATGATGCTAAAAAGATATATGAAGAAGCAAAAGAAAAATCAACTGAACTAATGAAGGAAGTTGAAAATTTATTAAATGAAAATACTAAGCTTAATGATGTAGCTGTTGTAAAACATAAAATTAATAATTTAAAAACAGAAAAAGAAGTTAATCTTAATATTAAAGAATTAAAAGTAGGAGATACTGTTTTAATTATTGATTATGATACTAATGGTGAAATAGTAGCTATTAATAAAGATAAATATAGGGTTAGATTTGGTAACCTAGAAAAAGATTTTAAATTAAGTGATTTAAAATATGCTTATACAGTAGAAAAAAAAGAAATTAAGCCTAAAAAATATACTGATAAAGTATTTAAGTCTGTATCAACTAAACTTGATTTAAGAGGATATAGATATGAAGATGCATATATTGCACTTGATAAATATATTGATGACTGTGTGTGTGCTAAAATACCAAGCTGTACAATAATACATGGATTTGGTACAGGAACTATTAGAAAACTAGTTTGGGATTATTTAAAAAATAATAAATTTGTTAAAACTTATAGATATGGTGGAGAAGGAGAAGGACTTAATGGTGCAACCGTAGTCTACTTCAAATAATGGATGGAATTATTGTTTTAAATAAAGATAAAGGAATGACTAGCTTTGATTGTATTAGAGAACTTAGAAAAAAGCTAGGAATTAAAAAAATAGGGCACACAGGAACACTAGATAAAGAAGTTAGTGGAGTTTTAGTAGTATGCGTAGGAAAAGCTACAAAACTAGTAGATATATTAGTTGATCATAAAAAAATATATAATTGCACACTTAAATTAGGTATTAAAACTAAAACAGATGATGTATTTGGTGAAGTAATTTTAGAAAAAGAACCCGAAAAATATACTAATGAAGAAATTGATAATGTATTAAATAGTTTTATAGGTACATATAATCAAATTCCACCAATGTATTCATCAGTAAAAGTTAATGGTAAAAAATTATATCAATATGCAGTTAAAGATATAACTATAGAAAGAAATTCTAGACCAATAGAAATATATAGCCTAAAAAGAACTAGTGATATTAATAATAATGAATTTAGTTTTATTGTTGAATCATCAAAAGGTTTATATGTTAGAACGCTATGTAGTGATATCGCAGAAAAACTAGGTGAACTAGGATGTATGAAATCACTAGAAAGGCTTAAATTAGGCGATTATTCAATAGATGAGGCAGTAAAGTTAGATAGTGTTAATGAATCAAATATAATACCTTTATATAATGTATTAGATAAGTTTATAAAAGTAGAAGTAAAAGATTATTTAGTACCACTTATTAAAAATGGTATTACATTAGATAGCCGTCAAACAGATATAAAAGAAGTATTTGCTGTAACTAACAATAATAAAATACTTGCATTATATAAACCAGTAGATGATAAATATAAGCCAGTAATTATTCTATAAGGAGGAATTATATGCCACTATTTAAAAAGTTCATATATTTTATTATGATTTTATTCATAATGTTATTAGTGGCATATTTAATACTTTATACATATGCCTTAAATAATAGTTATGAATATGCACTTATTAAAGATTATTCAAAAGTATTAAACTTAGGCTTTAAAGATCTATATCACTCATTTGTTATACAATTTGTTAATTCATTTGCAGATACAATAGTTTATATTTTCTCATTTAAATATAAAACAATTGGTATTAATGAAAAATATTTCTTAATAATTATATTATTTTCATCACTACCACTATTAGTAACATTCTTTCAGTTTTTAACATATAGAGGCCTTCAGGCGTTTAAATTAAAAATAAAAAAAGCAAAGGCTAATCCTTTCTATTATCATGATTATGTAATACAAAATAAAGAATATGGAAATGATAATATAGAAGATATAGATTTATCACTTTTACCTATTTTAATTCCTCTAAGAATATTAGTATTAATAGTAATTTTAATACTTATGCCCCTAGTTTTATTAGTATATAGTGTATTTGAATTAGTAGGATTATTTAGAGGAATAACAAATACAGGAAAAGCATTAGATTTTGAGTAGGTGAAATTATGCGTGTAATTAAATTAGATTTAGGAAAAAAATTAAATTTAGGTAATAATTTATGTTGTGCAATAGGTAACTTTGATGGAGTTCATTTAGCACATCAAAGATTAATAAATGAATGTAAGAAAATAGGAGAAAAAAGCGTTATAATAACATTTTACCCTCATCCTATTACTGTACTTAAAACAAATTTTAATTATTGCTTTCTAACAGCTTTAAATAGGAAAATAGATATTATTAGAGATTTAAAGCCAGATTATTTATTAATAATAAACTTCACTAGAAAAACCGCAATGACTAGAAAAGATGATTTTATTAAATGGTTAAAAGATTTAGGAGTTAAATCAATAGTATGTGGTAATGATACATATTTTGGATTTAAAAATGAAGGTAATATAGATGATTTAAAGAAAGAATTTAGTGTTAAAGTAATTGATGATTTATATATTGATAATATAAAGGTTAGTTCATCAACTGTAAAAAGCTTATTAGAAGAAGGAAAGATAGAACTTGCTAATAAATTATTAGGTAGAAATTATACAATTGAAGGAGTAGTAGTTGAAGGATTCCATAATGGTGAAAAGCTAGGTTATAGAACAGCTAACTTAGATATATTAGGTAATGTACCACCTAAAAATGGAGTTTATGCTGTTTATGTTATGCATGATAATAAAAAATATTTAGGTATGTGTAATATTGGTTATAATCCTACAATTGGTAAACTTGATAAATTAAAACTTGAAACACATATTTTTAATTTTGATAAGATGATTTATGGTGATGAAATAAAGGTAAGCTTTATATCTTATGTTAGATCTGAAACAAAGTTTAATTCATTTACTGAACTAAAGATGCAACTTGAAAAAGATATGGAATACATAAAAAATAATTTTTAATAATTTTTACTAATTGACACAAAAAATAAAATATTGTATAATAAATCGGGGTGATTGAAATGGAAGAAATTCTAAGATGTGAAAACATATGTATGAATTTTGGACAATTTAAAATTTTAAAAAATGTTAATATGACAGTCCATAAAGGGGATATTTATGGTTTTGTTGGGCGTAATGGTGCAGGTAAAACAACTTTAATTAGAGTTGTAACAGGTTTAATTACACCACAAAGTGGAAGCTTTAATTTAAACTTACCTAAAAGAAGAGGTGTTTTATCAGCAATTGTTGAAGCACCAGCAATAAAAGCAGGTATGAGTGGTTATGATAATTTAAAGTTACAAGCAATGTTACTTGGAATTAAAGATTATGACCAAAAGATTAAAGATACTCTTGAATTAGTTGAACTACCTAATGATAAGAAAAAAGCAGGAAATTATTCACTAGGTATGCGTCAAAGATTAGCTATTGCTAATGCACTTTTAGGAGATCCTGAATTAATGATTCTAGATGAACCAGCAAACGGGCTAGATCCTAAAGGTATGAAAGAAATGAGAGAATTAATTATTAAGTTAAATAAAGAAAAAGGAATTACTTTCATAATTAGTTCACATATCTTATCAGAACTTGATAAAATGGCTACAACATACGGTTTTATAGATAATGGAGTTATCTTAAAAGAAGTTGCTGCATCTGAAGTACATAGTAATAATAGTGTTGAATATGTATATAAAGTTAATACAGTTAATGGTGTAAAAGATGTAATTGAATCAAAGTTTAACTGTAACTGTGTTATTGTTGATGAAACTACATTTACACTAGATAAAGAATTGGATTCTCTAGATTTAGGTTTAGCTTTAAGAGAAATAAATGTAAAAATAGAATCCTTTGAACAAAAGAAAGAAGAATTAGAAGATTACTTCATCAATTTGTTAAAAGGAGGTAATAACAATGAATAATTTATTAAAATCAGATCTTTATAGAGCAAGAAAAGATAAAGTACTTTGGATAGGTTTGTTTGTTTCAATTGGTTTAGTATTATTCCAAGTGTTACTATCTAAAGTAATGGTAATGTCTATGAACGGTGAATCAGAAGATGTTATAACTAATACACTAGCTATATCAGGCTTATCACTATGGAGTAATGGTGTAAGTATTAACGGAAATACAGCACAATTATTTGTACCTATATTTGTAACAATATTTATTGTTAAAGAATTTACTGATAGAACTATTAGAAATAAACTAATTATGGGTTACTCAAGAACACAAATATTCTTCTCAATAATTATAGTTCATATAATAGTTTCTCTAGTTTATTTACTTGCTGCTTCATTATTTGGTTTAATATTTGGTTCTATATTCTTTGGATTTGGAACAGATGTTACAGGTGGAGCAATAGGTATGCTTTTAGTAGGATTTATATTACAATTCTTATTAACTTATGTAATTATTGGTTTTGCTATAGTATTTGCTATTAATAAGCAAAGCTTAATTTTAGGTATAATTATTCCTTTAGTAGTAGTATTTATATTCACAATACTATACACAGTAGCAATTATAGGAGTAAGCGAAGGATTTACAAAAGCTATGTCATTTACAATATTCTTCCAAACTAACGAATTACAAAATATGACTTCAATTGGCGATTTAGTGGTACAAAATACTTATAAAATTGGTGAAACAATTATTTATTTACCATCAACACCACTAACAAGAATATTACTAACTACTCCATTTATTATCGCAATAGAATTAGTAGTTGGATTTATTAGATTTAGAAAAATACAATTTAAATAATAATTGGAAGTGTCTAACACTTCCTTTTTTTTGAAAAATAAACAGAAAGTTAAATTAATGTTTATTAAAAGGTAAATATATGGTAATATATATTTATAATTTAAATACTTAATCTTATCTGGAGGTGAGGTTATGAAAGTATTATCTTTTATTAAAAACATGCTTGGCTTTAAAAGAAATAGTAAGTATGTTAGAAAGTGTTTAACAGATGCAAATATAAAAAGTAGTATTTATATGGCATTTATTGTAGTTGTACTTGAAATATGGATGATTGTTAGACAATCAAGAAAATATATAAAACCATATTGGAATAATCCTAGTGGACTTGGTTATTCATCAAAAATACAATTAATATTTGGAATGACAGGATTATACTGGCTATTTATAATGTGTTCTTTAGCAATGTTTATGTTTGCCCTCTTTTATACTTTAAAAAAGCGAGGAAAAAAATCATTAATAACTAATATTATATTTGGCTCACTTTGTATGTTATGGGGTTTATTATTAATTGCCGAAATAAGCTTACCAACTTATCCAAAAGGCACATCAATTAATAAAGCAACAACAATACTTGTATATGTATCAATGCCTATATTTGGTGCTGCAATTATTGGTAATAGTCTATTTAGAAGATTTAAGAGTAAAGATAGTACTATTTTAACTGCATTAGTTGTTATAGGCTTTGCTGCTGTATGCTTATTCTTTGGTATAAAAGTAGGATACTCTGATTTTGCTAATCCATTAATTAAAGATGGAGTAATAAATGATCAAAAAATAAAAATGATAACATGCTTTTTAACAATGGTAATGTTTGTTGCTTGTCTTTTAATTTGGAAGCCTTATATTTCTATATTAATGCTTGCATTTGTATTTGTTTTATTTGGTTATTTCTTAAATAATTATCCAAATAGAGAATTCTTAGAAGCAGATAGAATAAACTATATTACATTCGTTGTTGGCTTAACAATGATAACTATTACTATTTATCAACAGCGTGTTCAAGAAGCACTTAAAGATGAAAAATTAATTCATGATGCAAACTATGATCAATTAGTTGAAATACATAATGCTCATTATTTTACTAGAAAAATAATTAAAAGTGAAGCAGAAAATCCTCTATTTATGAATGATAAGATTTATTTATTCATAAACATTTCTAACTTTAAAGCAATAAATACCCAAAAAGGTTTTGATAATGGTGATAAATTCTTAATTAGATTTGCTAAGGATGTAGAAGCATCATTCCCTAAAGATTATACAGCTAGATTAGCTGATGATCACTTTGCTGTTTTAACTAAACAAGAAGGATTTTTAGATAGAATAGATGTGCTTAAAAGATTAGTACAAGCATCATCTGATGGATTATATGTTTTATTAAAGGTTGGAGGATATAAAGCTGAAGCTAATGAAAATCCTAATAGAGCAATTGATAAAGCTAGAATTGCTTGTAATATGATTAAAAAAACATATAATGAAATCTATTATGAATATGACACAAAATTAGATATGGCATCTAACAAAAGACAATATGTTGTTAATCATATTGATGAAGCTATAAAAAACGGCTATATAAAAGCATATTACCAACCTGTAGTATGGAGTAATGATCAAACATTATGTGGTGCTGAAGCACTAGCTAGATGGATAGATCCAGTTTATGGATTTTTAGCTCCTGCTGATTTTATTCCTGTTTTAGAAGAAACAAAATTAATTCATAAACTAGATAAATATATGCTTGAATATGTATGTAAAGAAATGCGTAGGGCACTAGACGAGAATAAACCAGTAGTACCTGTAAGCTTAAATTTCTCTAGACTTGATTTTGAATTAATGGATGTTAATTTAGAATTAAACAAAATGGTAGAAAAATATAACCTAGAAAAAGAATATTTACACATAGAAATGACTGAAAGTGCATTATCAGGAGACCAAGAAGAATTAAGCAAGATTATTAATGAACTTAAAGCAAATAATTTTGCTATTTGGCTTGATGATTTTGGTAGTGGCTATTCATCACTTAATTCACTTAAAGATTTTGTATTTGATGTTGTTAAAATAGATATGAAATTCTTAACTAATTTTAAAAACAACGAAAGAACAAAAGAAATATTAGATTGTATAATTAACCTTGCTACACGTCTTGGAATGAAGACACTAACTGAAGGTGTAGAAACAAAAGAGGAAGCAGAATTCTTAGAAAAAATAGGTTGTGGTAGACTACAAGGCTATTTATTTGGCAAACCATTTGCTATTGAAGATTTTGAAGAAAAAATAATTAATGGTGAAATGAAGTTATCAGAGCATTTCATTTAAGGAGTATAGATATGTTTTATGAAATAAACTTACAAAGTATTTATGCATCAAATTTTATTGCTGTTGTATTACTAGTAGTATTATTCTTATGTAATTTCTGGCGTTTTCAATATAAAACATATGAAAATAAAATGGTTATTTTTATAATGCTAATGGCTTTATTAGCAAGCGTAATATCTGTTTGTACATATGTAATTGAAGGTCATGGAGGAGCTTTATTAACATTTGTTGCTCATTTAACATTTAGTTTTATATATATTGCAAATATGATTGTTGCTTATATGTGGATGCTTTTAATAGAATCCCATTTGAAAAGCGAACCAAAATTACATAAAAAAATAATTCTATCAATACCAATGATTATAGGTATTATAGTAATCGCAATAAATATATTTGTTCCATGTATTTATAAATTAGATGAACTTAATAATTATTCTAGAAAACCACTATATGCTTTATTGTTTGCAATTGATGTTTGTTATATGCTTTATGGCGTTATCATATATATAATTGTAAAAATAAGAGGTGGAGTATTAAAATTCTTCCCAATATATTTGTATATTGGACCAATTTTAGCTGGTATGATTATTGAAACACTTATTCCAGGAATTGCTATTTCTTGGCCATGTGTTGCTGTATCTATTGCTGGTGTACTTGCATCACTACAAAATGAAACAATTTATAGAGATCAACTTACAGGTTTATATAATAGAAATTATTTAAATTATCTACAAAAGAATATGTTTAGTAAAGAATCATGTCATATAACTGGTATAATGCTTGATATGAATGATTTTAAACAAATAAATGATAATTTTGGTCATGCAAAAGGAGATATTGCCTTACAACAAATGGCTAAATTATTAAAAGATGCTATAGGTGATATGGGAATAGTACTTAGATATGCAGGTGATGAATTTATTGTTTTAATTAATTCGCATAAACAAGTAATAGTTGATGCTTGTATATATGAAATAAATAAAGAATTAGATAGATTTAATACATCAAAAATCGCAGATTATAAATTAAGCGCATCAATGGGATATAGTCTATATAAGCCTAAAGAACAGACTGTTGATGACTTTATGAATATAATTGATCAAAAGATGTATGAAGAAAAGAAAAAATATCACAATATAACTGAATAAAAATAAGTAAGAAATTGGACAATTTTGTTCAATTTTTTTATTTTTTATAGTTATGAAAACACTTTTATTAAAAATCGTAAAAAATATATTATAAATATATTGACATCTATGAAAAATAATATATAATCATAATTGTTTTGATAGAATGTTAAGTAAAAATGAACTTAAAGTTTAGTAATAAACAACCGAGGTGATTGTATGGATTTAGGTAAAAAAATAAAAGATAGAAGAATTCTTTTAAATCTAACTCAAGAAGAACTTGCGGATAGATGTGAGCTTACAAAAAGCTATATATCACAACTTGAAAACAACAAAACAAGTCCATCCTTAGAAACATTAACAAACATACTTGAAATATTAGGTACTGATTTATCTAGTTTCTTTGCTAAAGAAGAAGAAAGTCCAATAGTATTTAATAATAATGATTATTATGTATGTGACTATGAAGGATATAAAATAACCTGGTTAGTTCCAAATAGCCAAATACAAGCAATGGAACCAATTCTAATTAGTCTTGATGAAAAACAAAAAACAACTGAGGATATGCCACACAATGGTGAAGAATTTGGTTATGTATTAGATGGTGAAATATATGTAGTATATGGAACCATAAAAAAGCGCGTTAAAAAGGGAGAATCATTCTATTTTAAAACAGATAGAATGCATTATATTGAATCAATAAAAAAATCTAGGGTAATATGGGTTAGCTGCCCACCTAACTTTTAGGAGGTATTTATGGCAAAAAAATTAATTATACTAAAAAATATTACTAAATCTTATGATGGTGTAGAAGTTGTAAAAGATTTAAACCTATATATTAATGAAAATGAATTTGTAACATTACTTGGTCCATCAGGCTGTGGTAAAACAACTACCTTAAGAATGATTGGTGGCTTTGAAATGCCTGACTCTGGTGAAATTATTCTTGATGGTGAAACAGTAAATAATTTCCCACCATACCATAGACCAATTAATACAGTTTTCCAAAGATATGCATTATTCCCACATTTGAATGTATTTGATAATGTTGCTTTCGGTCTTAGAAACTATAATAGAACTTATGAAGAATTAAAAAGTAATATAAGAAGAAAATTTGAACCAGAGCGTAGAAGAATAGTTAAAGAAGATAAAGATTTAGATGTTAACTATGATAAACTTAAAAATAAGCTTAAAAAAGAATTAGAAGAATTTAAAAAAGCAAATACAAAGAAAAACATGACTGATGAAGAAAAGTTAAATCTTCAAGCAATGTTAAAAGAAAAAGATAAAGAAAATGATAATATTCTTTATGAAGAAAAGAAAAAGATTAATGATAGAAAATATGAACTTAAAGCTGAAATGAAAGCTTTAAAGAAACAAATAAATGATACAATTTGGGAAGAAAAACAAAAATTAGTAGAAGAACGTTTAAAAGCAGTTGAAGCAAAATACGAAAAGCTTATTCCTGAGCTTGAAGCAAAAATTGAAGTTGAATGGAATAAGGATGAAGAAGTTAAAAAAGCTAAACAAAGAATAAAAGAAATTGAAGATTTAATTTATGAAGATATCCAAAGTGGTACTCCTAAAGGTAAAGCTGAAAAGAAGTATGAAAATGAACTTAAGGCTTTAAAGAAGGTATCAGGTTGGGTAGAACTTGAAAAGCTTGAAAAAGAATTAAAAGAATTATATAAAGATCAAGCTGCTGAAACAAAAAGTGCTAAATCGTTAATGCTTACTAAAAAGCAAATAAGAGAAAAAGTACTTGAAGCTTTAAAACTAGTTAAGCTTGAAGGTTATGAAAATAGAAAGATTAATAATATGTCAGGTGGTCAACAACAACGTGTAGCAATAGCTAGAGCTGTAGTAAATAGACCAAAAATATTATTACTTGATGAACCACTATCTGCCTTAGATTTAAAGTTACGTCAAAACATGCAATATGAAATAAAAGAAATGCAAAGAAAGCTAGGTATTACTTTTATTTTCGTAACACATGATCAAGAAGAAGCTTTAACTATGAGTGATACAGTAGTAGTTATGAAAGATGGAGTAATCCAACAAATTGGTACACCAGAAGATGTATATAATGAACCTAAAAACCGCTTTGTAGCGAACTTTATTGGTGAATCTAATATTATTAGAGGAAAATACTTAGGAAATAAAAAAGTAGAGTTTATGGGTCAAACTTTTGACTGCGTTGATGAAAACTTTGAAGAAAATGAAGTTTGTGATGTAGTTATTAGACCAGAAGACTTTGATATAGTACCACTTGATAAAGCAAAGCTAGTTGGTGTAGTTGATTCAATAGTATTTAAAGGAGTACATTTTGAAATATGTGCTATAGTTGATGGAGTTGAATTTGTTTTACATCAATATGAAAACTTTAAAGTTGGAGATAAGATTGGTTTTTCGGTAGACCCTTATGAAATACATTTAATGAAGGTAAGTAGGGAAGAATTAGAAAAAGAATTAGAAGAATTAAATTCTAATTCTCAAGATGTTATAACAGATACAATAAATGAAGAAAAAAATGAAGAAGTAGAGGAAAATGCAAATGAATAAATTCAAGAAGTTAGCCATTCCATATGCATGTTGGATGATACTTCTAGTATTAATACCTCTATTCTTGATGCTAATAATGTCATTTTTAGATATGAAGTATCTAGAAATCCAAAATGCACATTTTACATTTAAAAACTTTAGTAAAGCATTTACTGCTACACATATTAAAGCTTTTGCTCAATCAATGAAATTAAGCTTCATTGCAACAATTGGTTGTGTAATAATAGCTTATCCAATTGCTTATATAATAAGTAAAATAAAATTTATTGGAAAATCATTTATATTAGTAATATTTATTCTACCAATGTGGACTAACATGTTACTTAGAATAAATACAATAAATGAAATGCTAAGAGATAATGGTTTATTCCAAAGTTTAACGCATATTAGACTAGGACTTTCAGGAAGTGAATTTGCTGTAATCGTTGTAATGATTATTGTTTATTTACCATTTATGATATTCCCAATTTATACTGTGTTAGAAAAAATAGATAATTCATTAATTGAAGCAAGCGCTGATTTAGGTGCAACACCTGTTAAATCATTTTTAAAGGTAACTCTTCCTTTATCAATGAAAGGTGTAACGAGTGGTATCACTATGGTATTCTTACCATGTGCAATGGGCTTTACTATCCCACAAATAGTAAGTA
>JAEEGL011869253.1_pt1 | contig 13477 bp, 12 predicted proteins | sample 9134231 | NCBI WGS metagenome assembly JAEEGL01 (sample SAMN16246548, study PRJNA631951) | gut metagenome | biome: gut microbiome; feature: rumen; material: fiber-attached | host: Bos | place: Iran: Karaj | collected 2018-10
AACAAAAGGAAACGAAGGATCTAGTTCAAACTGGAGAACAACATCTCAAACAGTAACCGTAGGATGTAGCGAAACTGGTGGTTCTGGATGTTCACAAACAACATTTAGTAAAGCATTTACAAATGCAACGACAGGAACAATTACTATTTCAGACAATGCCGGAAATACAAGAAATTGTACAGTAAATGCATATGTAGATACAACAACTCCATCTTGTAGTACACCATCACCTGTAGTAACGACATGGATAACATCAGGAAGTAGAACAATATCTCAACCTTGTACAGCTGGTGTTAGTGGATGTGCAACAAAGAGTGGCACATTCTCGACGGATATGTATAATGGAACAATAACAGTAACAAGCGGAGCTGGGAAAACAAAATCTTGTACAGTAGCTGTAATGAGAGACGGATCAGCACCAAGTATTAGTTGTACTGGCATTAGTGGTGGTACAAGTGGAGTCAGTCTCACAGTAACTGCATCCGATGGTGTCAGTGGATTACAGACAAATCCATCAGGATCTAAATCAGGTTTAAAATCAACAACAACATATACTGCTAAGAATGGTGCTGGCTTAACTAATAGCTGTACAGTAACAGTCACTAGCTCTCAAATTTGTCCAAGTGGATATCCAGTTTCATACAATTCAACAACTTGTAGAAAAAATACTGGTGGAACAAGTGCATGTTCTAGCGGTTGGACTTACAGTAGTAATTTGTGTACCAAAACGACTCATAAAAGTGGTACCACAAATCCGACATGTAGTGGACTAACGGGGAGCTGCACAGTAAAGAACACAAACTTCTCTGGAGGAACATTTACATGGGACTGCTATTGTACACAAAGTCCAAGTTGTGCTTCAACTAGAGTAAGATCTGGTGGATATTGTTATGAAAAAGCTAGTAAAATAACCACTTATTCAGGAAGTTAATATAAAAAGATCAAAGGAAACTTTGGTCTTTTTGTTTATTTTAAAACATTTTTATAGTAAAATATTTTTGTGATATTATGAAGAAATATATTAAAAAATATAGCACACAAATAATTGTTACTATTTTAACAATTGTTTTTCTTGAATTGCTGCTTATTTTTAGTTTAGGCATTTATCCATTTAAAAATGGTAGTATTCTAGTATGCGACTTATATTATGAATATGTACCTTTTTATAATCATATTCGTGATGCTATTTTAAATGGAAAAAGTATTTTTAATTCATTCTCTTTTACTATGGGTCAGAGTATGGTAGGAATTATTTCCTATTACTGTTTAAGTCCATTAAATTTATTATTACTATTTTCAAATTTAAACAATATCACATATTTTATTAAAATTTTATTTATCATTAAAATTGTTTTATGTGCATTAACGATGTCCATCTATTTAAATAATAAGACAAATAAAGTTAATAACATTATTTTTTCACTTATATTTGCATTTACTACATACAACTTAAAATATGGATTTAACATCATGTGGTTAGATGTAATTTATATGTTACCTTTAGCTATTCTTGGGCTTGAAAAAATGATCGAAGGAAAATCATCTAAACTATACATAGCTAGTCTTACTTTGATGATATTTTCTAACTTCTATCTTTCGTTTAGTGCATGCATATTTATATTTATATATTTCTTATTCTATTCTTTGATTAAGAAAAAATTAAATCTAAAATTATTTTATAAATTTGCTTTATCTTCAATACTTCCTGTTTTATTAACAGCATTTATGTTAGTTCCAACTATATATAATATGTTAGATGGCAAAATAATAGAAGCTGTAAGTGGATATGATAAGCTTATCTTATATAATCCACTTAATCTTATTTATAATATCGCACCTGGTGCAACAGCAGGCCATATATTGAATGATTTACCTTATTTTTATGCGACAACTTTAGTATTAATATTATTTATAAATTATTTATTTGATAGTGAAGTTTCGGTACGTGAAAAAGTATTATCATTTGGCATCGTATTATTTATATTATTTGCAACTTTATTTGAACCATTGGACCTATTATTCCATTGCTTTAAAGTACCTAATTCCTTATATTATAGATATATATATATATTGCCATTTTTCTTAATATCAATTGTTTCAAGAAATAAAGTAAAACCAAATTGGTTTGCACTTATCCCCATAACAATTTTATCTATATGGGCATTATCAATCGAATTAAGTGTTAAGATGGTTATTTTTGCAACGTTGATGCTTGTATACTTTTTTGCATTAAAAGCAGAATTAAAGTACTTTGTAGTATTAATATTATGTGCCGAATTATTCTATAGTAGTTTTATAAGTATAAAGACATTAAATGGGTATGGCAGTTATGAAGATGTTCAAAAATATGGTGAATTATTAAAAGAGTATTATCCCAAAGAAAATGAATTTTACCGTATTGAAGTAAATGAGCCAATAACTAAAAATGATAGTTTTATTCTTAGTTATTATGGACTTGATTCTTTTTCTCCAACTATAACTAACACCTCTAAAATATTTTTAAAGAATTATTTGTTATATGCAGAACAACAAAGTTTAAATTATGTTTATCAAAATAGATTTATTTTAGATCCATATTTCTTAGGTGTTAAATATGAATTAACTGATAATAAAGTAGTAGAAAATAAAAATTATTTACCGCTTGTAGTTAAAACAAACAACCTTGACTATTTCGAACCAACAAATGAATTAATAGTTAATAGTAATAATCTCTATAAAATGATTAATGGAGAATATATATTCAAAGAAGTTGACTATGACATAGATTGTATTAAAAATAATTTAATAATTAATAAAACTTGTAATATCAAATATCAAAAGAAAGATGGATATAGTTATTATTTAGCTATTTATGTTAAATCAGGAGATCTTTATGAACATAAACCATATATTGAAAATACTAATATAATAGAGATTGACGAAACATTCAATTTTGATTATGATAATATCTATATTGAGAGTGCTAAACTCTATGAATTTGATGAAACAAACATCAAGAATCAAACTATGGATTTTGAAGTGTTCAAAGAAAATTATATGCGCTTTAATGCAGATAAGGGAACATACTTGATGATGATTCCTTATGATGATAGTTGGCATATAACTATAAATGGAAAAGAAGTTAAGAAAATTGAAGTTTTAGATTCTTTAATCGGATTTGAAACTGATGGTGGAGTAGTTGAAGTAGAATTCATTCCACAAGGATTACTTTTAGGAATCTTAATTTCAGGGATAACATCATTATCTATATTTGCGTATTGGTTTAGAAAAAAAGTAGGTGAGTCATGAAAAAAATAATTGCATATTTAAAACTATTAAGAGTTAAACACTATATTAAAAACACTCTTATATTTATTCCAGTAATATTTGCTCATGTTCTTACAAGGACAAATGTTAAATCTGCTTGTTTTGGATTCATAGCATTTTGTTTTATGGCATCAGTTATTTATATCGTTAATGATATTAAAGATGTTAACAATGATAGAATGCATCCAACAAAAAAGAATCGTCCAATTGCTAGTGGTGAAATATCCATTTTTGAAGCCAATATATTAGCAATTATCATGTTTATGCTATCTTTAGCAATGAATTATTTTGTTAAAGAAAGAATTATAAGTTATACAATTCTATTTATATATTTTAGTTTTAATTTATTCTATTCATTTGGTTTAAAAAAGAAACCAATAATTGATATAATACTTCTTGTATCATTTTATATATTAAGAATATACTATGGTGGCTTTATAATTGGAGTAGCTATTTCCGATTGGTTATTCCTAACAGTAACATTTGCTGCTTTATATTTAACATTTGGTAAAAGAAGAAACGAATATATGAAATCTAAAGATACACGAGATGTACTAAGACTTTATAACAAAGATTTTTTAGATAAGTTTATGTATCTAAGTTTAGCTTTAACTCTAGTATTCTATTCGCTATGGGTTATTGAACAACAAATAAGTTATTTGTCATTTTCAGTTTTAATTCTTTTGATAATATTCCTTAAATATAGTTTAATAGTTGAGGGAGAATCAGATGGTGATCCAACTGAAATAGTTTTCAAAAATAAATCACTTCTAGTATGGGGATTTATTTATATAATTTTTATGTTTTTAATGATGAGGTGATTATATGAATATCTATGACTTTGATGGCACTATCTATGATGGTGATTCAGGATTAGACTTTTTAAAGTACAGTTTAAAAAGAAAACCATTTAGAGTCATTTCATCTCTTATTAAGACATTCTTTAAATATTTAAAATATAGACGTGAAAAAATAGAATTCAAGGAAGTAAAAGAAACCTTATTCTCATTTGTTAAACACATCAATAATTTGGACGAATATGTTAAAAAATTTGTAGACAAACATAAAAAAAATATAAAGAAGTTTTATCTAAATCAAAAAAGAAAAGATGACTTTGTAATCACAGCATCTTTAGATTTTTATGTAAAACCACTTTGCCATAGTGTTGGTATTAAAAGAGTAGTTGCGACTAAATATGATACTAGTAAGGGCAAAATAATAGGTAAAAATTGTAAGGGTCAAGCTAAAGCAGAAGTTCTTGAAAAGATGTTCACTAAAAAGTTTGATAACTTATACACAGATTCTAAAAATGACGAACCAATTATTAAATATGCTAATAATACATATATAGTTAACAAAAATGAAATAGTTAAATATGATCAAAATTATAAGTTCAAAAATAGTATATTCAATTTTGACTTTATTATATTTGTTTTTTGTGGCGGAATAGGAACTTTAACTAATTTTATTTGTTCATCATTAATATCAAGAAAAGTGAATCCAATTACCTCATATGTTATTGGCTACTCAATAAGTTTATTTGTTAGTTATACCTTAAATATGATTTACATATTTAGAAGAAAGTTAAATATTAAAGGCTTTATTAAGTTTGTAATCTCTTATATACCTAATTTTATTATCCTATTTTTGTTTGTTTATATTTTTATAAATAAGATAGGACTTAATAAGTATTTGGTATATTTGTTAGCAGCTATAATAGGACTTCCAATTACTTTTGTAATTCTTAAAATTAAAGCATTTAAAGATAAAAAATGATTTCTAAAAAGAGCTAAAACTCTTTTTTTTTAATCTTGTTTGTTATATAATAACAATGTAACTACATAGGAAGAGGATTAAAAATGAAAAAGAAAATATTATTCGTAATAGTGGCAGCATTATTATTTGTTGTAACAGGGTGTGGAAAAGAAACAACTTATCATGAAGTAAGTTATGATGAATTAACTAAGATGATTAACAATAAAGAATCATTTGTATTAGTAATTGGTTCAGAAACATGTAGTGCTTGTGAAAGCTATAAGCCAACAATGGAAAAGATAATTACTAACTATAATGTAAGAATTAATTACATTAATATTTATCCACTTACGCAAGAACAAAAAGCTGGTTTGATTGGATATGTATATTATCAAAATACTCCAACAACCGTTTACTTTGTTAAGGGTGAAGCAACAGAAACTTACAATCACATTGTAGGAGCTGCAGATTATGATAAAGTTTTGGCAAGTTTAAAGAAGAATGGATATATTAAATAATATGGAAGACAATAATAACGTTGAAGTATTAGATGTAAAAAATGAAGAAGCCGTAGAAGAAAAAAAAGACAATGCTGTTGATACAAATACAGTTAATTTTAGTGTCGTTAAAGCTTACGGTGAAGATTTGACTGCCAAAACATATGTAACAAATCCAGCAATTGCGCGTGAGGATGAAATTAAAAAATTAATGATAGTATTACTTACACCAGATAAATCAGGACTTTTAATAGGTAAAGCTGGTATTGGTAAAACTGCTATCGTTGAAGGATTAGCATATAAAATACAAAGAAATGATGTCCCTGAATCTTTAAAGGGATATCGTATTATTAAAATTAATTCAACATCTTTGTTAGGTAAGATATCAAAAGATGGAAAAGAAGAGATGGCAATTAGTATTTTGGTTCGTGAATTAAAAGGTATGAGTAAAGTAATACTTTTTATCGATGAAGTTCATACACTTATTGGTGGAGCTTCAGATGGACCAATGGACTTAGCCAATATCTTAAAACCAGCATTGGACCGTGGTGACGTTAAAGCTATCGGTGCAACAACTACTGAAGAATATGAGACATATGTCATTCGTGACCGTGCCTTCTTAAGACGTTTTGATCGAATTGATGTATTAGAACCAGATCATGCAACAACAGTTAAGATATTAGTTGGAACTATTCCAAGAATAGCTGCTAAGACAGGGGCCAAGTTTAAATACACAGATTTTGTAGTTGAAGAACTCATGGATGCTATTGTAGGAGCTACTTCTGAATATAAAAGAGTATATGGCCTTGCAGCCATGTATCCAGATGTTGCATTATCAGTACTATCACAGGCATTTTCTAATGCATTATTTGAAAACAGAAGAGAAGTTAATGTATTAGATGTATATAATGCTATTAAAAATAGTAAGAGAATTTATCCAGATGCAATAATAAAAGAACTTCGTGCATTTAAAACTAGATTTAGTCGTATTGCAGCTGATGACAATATCGTATTACCAGATGTAACTATAGATGATATTAAGGTAGAGGCTTAAATGTTAAATGTAGTTTTATATGAGCCAGAGATACCTCAGAATACCGGAAATATAATGCGTACATGTGCAGCAACTAATACACGTTTGCACATTATAAGACCATTAGGATTTGTTTTATCAGAATCTAAAGTTAAAAGAAGCGGTGTTAACTATATCCCAGAATGTGATTACACATTATATGATGACTTTGAAGATTTTAAAAAGAATAACAAAGGAACATATTATTACTTCACAAGGTATGGTAAAAAGCCACATACAAGTTTTGACTTCAGTAACACTGATGAAAATATATATCTAATATTTGGTAAAGAAAGTACAGGTATACCTTTAGACATCTTAAGAGATGATTTAGAACATTGTACAAGAATACCAATGAGTGAACATGTACGGGCATTAAATGTTGCAAACAGCGTTGCAATAGGTGTTTATGAAGTATTGAGACAACAAAATTATAAAGGGTTATCTTTTAAAGAACCGTTTAAAGGGGAAAATTATCTCGAAGGAGGAGAATAATGCTAGATTTTATAGTAGAACACATTTGGATTTTAATTATTGTAGGAGCAATAATAATACTTACTACAATTGGTTATATTGTTGATAAGTTTATTATCAATAAGGATAATAGTCCAAAGAAAGAAAAAGAGGAGAAAGAAGAAACACCAGTCGAAACTACTCCAGAAGTACAACCTGAAGAACCAACTCCAGAGGAAAATGCAGAAGCTAATCACGAGATTCCAGATGCTGCAAATGAAACAACAGAAGAACAACCTAATGAAGTTCCAGATGTTGCAGAAGAGAGTGAGAATCATGAAGAAGAAACAGCTTCAGAAGAACCTGCAGAGGGTGATGATGTTGTCAAAACAGAGCCATTATTTTCTAAAGATGAAAATGGTGAAAACAAAGAGTAAATAAAAGAAGTTTAATTTTATTAAACTTTTTTCTTTTCATTTTGATTGATAATACTTCAATTTGTGTTATAATTTATATAAGGTGATAAAATGAAGAAAAATGCATTTACGCTAGTAGAACTTTTAGCAGTACTTGTAATAATAGGTATTCTTTCAGCAATATCAATTGCCATTTATAGTAATTCAATTATTGAGTCTAAAAACTCATTAAGTGATTTTCAAAAAAAGCAATTGGTTGAATCTGCAAGAACTTATGTTGCAGTAAATACTATTGGTTTTAATAATATATTTGATAATATGACTGTTGGTGAAGATGATAGTTGTGTTGCGTTAGCAATTAAAGTATTAATAACTGAAGGATTAATCGGCCAAGAAGTAGTTGATCCAAAAGATACTAATACACAATTAGATGGTTACATCAAAATAAAATATGATGCAGCAACAAGCCAATATGAATATAATTATGAAAATGAATCATATGCTAGTTCAACTTGTAAATATAAATTTTGGGTTGAAGATGGTGTCGTAAAACATACAGATTAGGAAGTGAAAGAATGACAGTTAATGAGTTCGTATCATTAATTAAGGGGTTTATAGATGTATTATTAGTATGGCTAGTATTCTATTACATTTTTAAGAACTTAAGAAAAAATGTAAAAATGGCTCTTTTATTTAAAGGTATATTAATAATTGTTATACTCTCTTTAATAGGCAATATTTTAGATTTAGCTACAATTAAATTCTTACTTAATTACGTAGTAACATGGGGACCAATTGCACTCATTATAATTTTCCAACCAGAAATCAGAAATGTATTGGAACAATTAGGTCGTAGTCAATTACTAGGTCGTCACAAAGTATTAACAACTGATGAAAGAGAAAGAGTTGTTTATGAAATAATTCAAGCAGTTGATTATTTAAAGAAAGCTCGTATTGGAGCCTTAATTGTTTTTGAACGTGATAATAGTTTAAATGAATATATCGAAAAATCTAAAAAATTATATGCAGATATTTCAAGCGATTTATTAATATCTATATTCTTCCCAAATAACCCACTACATGATGGTGGTGTAATTATTCAAGGGGATAGAATTACTAGTGCTGGTGCAGTATTCCCAACGAGTGATAATCTAAAGATTAGCAAGCGTCTTGGAACTAGACACCGTGCTGCTTTAGGTATTTCTGAAATAACAGACTGCATTTCTTTAATCGTGTCTGAAGAAACAGGTAGATTATCAATTGCTATCGATGGAGAGTTACATTATAATTTAACAATCGATGATTTCAAATTGATGTTACTTGAAGAACTTCGTCCAAAGAAATCAATTTTAGTAGATGAAGAGGAGGGCAAAGAAGATGAAGAATAAAGGTGTCCTTCGTTCGATCGTATCGTTTATTGATCGAAAAATTGTTTTTCCGATCACAAAAGTAGTTTTAGCTTTAAGTGAAAAGTTTTCAAAATCAGGTAAATTTGTAGAACATTGGTTATCAAAGAGTAATACATTATTATTTATCTCTTTAATATTCGCAATCATTTTATACATTGCAGTTGATCAAAAGTTAATTACGATGAATGAAAGTTCTGCAGAAGTTTTAAGAGATGTTCCAGTAGTAGCAGAATATAATCAAGAGTCATATGTAATAGATGGATTACCAGAAAAAGTTGATATAACTTTAATAGGTGGCAAATCTGACTTATATTTCGCAAAACAATCAGGAACTAAAAATATTGTTGTTGATTTAAGTGATTTAAAACCAGGAACTCATAAAGTTCAAATTAACTATACTCAAAAGTTTAGTTCAATTAAGTATTCTGTAAATCCAAGTACAGCAACAATAATTATTTATCAAAAAGAATCAGCAACTAAGAATATAACATATGATTTATTGAATCAAGATAAATTAGATGCTAAAAAAGTAATTGATGGAGTAACACTTAGTACTTCTGAAGTAATTGTTAAAGGTGCAGAATATCAAGTGGCTCAAGTAGCTATAGTAAAAGCTTTAATTGATGTTTCAAAATTACCAAGTCAAGATGTTGGTACTCAAACAATCGATAATATCAATTTAATAGCATATGATGAAAATGGTCAAATAGTTGATGTTGAAATTGTTCCAGAAACTGTAAGTGCTGAAATAACAATTAAGTCTCCAAGCAAAGAATTACCACTTAAGTTCGTAACTAAAGGTAATGTTGCATTTGGATACGCTATCAAGACAATTGAAGCTTCTGATACTAAAGTTACAGTATGGGGCTCTAGTGAAGCTATAAGTGATCTTAAATTCATAGAAGTTGATGTTAATGTAAGTGATATTAAGACTGATCAAAAATATAAACTTGAAATTAATAAGCCAAGTGGAGTTAGAAACATGTCTATATCGACTGTCAATGTTGATGTAACATTAGATACTTCAGCAGATCGTGAGCTTGATAATGTAGGCTTAATTTGGAGAAACTTAGACTTATCTAAATATAAGGTTCAAGCATCATCTGCTAATGATACTAATGTAACAATTATCTTAAAAGGTGTTGCAAGTGTTATTAATGACATTCAGCCATCTGATGTAACAGCATACTTAGATCTTTCTGGTTACAGCGAGGGTGAATACGAAGTAGAAGTTCAAGTTGAAGGAAACGATACTAGAGTAGAATATGTAGCTAAGACTAAGAAAGTAAAAGTAAAGATTATTAAAATAAAATAAAAGGGAATTTAATTCCTTTTTATTTTGCGTCAAATTTAAATATTAAATTGTATCTTTTCATCTTTTTATGTTATAATTGATTTGGTGATTATATGAAAAAAAAGGAAAAAAATACTGAGAAAAAAACTGGATACAGTATTTCTGATCCAGTTGAAACAATAGAAAATAAAGGGAATAAAATCAATCTAGAAAGTGAAAGTACTAAGTTCATTGTGATTCTACTTTGTATAGTTGCTTTCATTGCTATGCTTTGGTTAGTAGATACATTAAAGAATAACAAAGAAGAAGATAAGAAAGATGAACCAACAACAGTAAAGATTGATTATAGTGAAGTTCTAGTTGGAAATATGCTTGATCAAAAACCTGAAAAGTATTTAGTATATGCATATAAAACAGATAAAGATGCAACAATAGAATACTTATTAACAAATGCAGGTGATAATTATAAACTAAATTTAGATTTAGCAAATAATAAAATAGCAGTTGCAGAAACAAGTAATTTTACTGGAACAATTGACCAAATAAAATTTAAAGGTGAAACATTGCTTGTAATTGAAAAAGGAAAAATAACTAAAGCATATGAAGGTGCTGATGATATTACTAAGTACTTACAAAGTTTAGAAAAATAGTTAGGAGCATTTATGGAAGAAGAAAAGGAAACAAAAAAACCTAATTTAAAAGAAAAAGTTTCAAAAGCAGAAGAACTAAAATTTGGGTTCTTAGAGGTTGTGATACTAATTCTTATTACTGCGCTAGTTACAGTTGTAGTAACTATTACAGTAACTAAGATAGGTGGAAATGAACCTAAAACTAAGAATTATAATAATAAGGATATTGATAGATTTGTTGAAGAATACAATTTTATCCTAAATAGATATTATGGAGAAGTTGATTCTAAAACGTTAATCAATAATGCAATAGCAGGAATGGTAAATAATTTAGATGATCCATATTCTACATTTATTTCTGATGAGAATGCTACAAACTTCGATGTTGAATTAGATGGAGAATTCTATGGATTAGGAGTTGAGATAACTGTTAACGATAACTCTGAAATTGAAGTCTATAGTTTACTTCCTGGATATGAAGCAGAAAAATCTGGTCTTCAAAAAGGTGATGTTATTACAGCTTTAGAAGGAGAATCTATAGAAGGATTATCAACAACTGAATTCCGTGCTAAGATGATTCAAAATCAAAAAGAGACTGTAACATTAACTGTTAGAAGAAATGATGAAGTATTAGAATTTAAGATTAAAAGAACATTAGTGCAAATAGATTCTGTTAAGACTGAGACTTATACTTCTGGTAAAGCTAAAGTAGGGTATATTTATATATCTATTTTTGCCAGCAACACATATAAACAATTTAAAGAGGCATTAGCTAAATTAGAAAAAGAAAATATTGACTCATTAATTGTTGATGTTAGAGGTAATAGTGGTGGACATTTATCTGTTGTTACTGATGTAATTTCAGAATTCCTTGATTCTAGTCATGTTATCTATCAAGTAAAAGATAGTGAAAAAGTTATTAAAGAATATTCTAAAGGAAATAAGACTAAAGAATATGACATAATTGTTCTAATTGATAATGGTAGTGCATCTGCATCTGAATTATTGTCATCAGCATTAAAAGAACAATGTGGGGCTAAATTAGTAGGAACAAAATCATTTGGCAAATCAACAGTTCAACAAGTTGTAGACTTAGAAAATGGTTCTAAATATAAGATAACAGTTAAAGAATGGTTAACTTCTGAAGGTAATGTTATCAATGGTAAAGGAATAGAACCTGACGTTAATATTGAACTAAGTGAAGCATACTTAAATGATCCAAAAGTTGAAAATGACAATCAACTTCAAGAAGCAATAAAACTATTAAAGAAATAAAACTAGCTTTTATTTCTTTTCTTTTGTTTAAAAATAAGATATAATTAACTGGGGTGTTACTATGAAAAAAATAAGAGTAGGAGACAGGTATCAAATACAATGCTATAAACATAATGGTAAAATTCATCGTGCATGGGATGAGGCAATTGTTTTAGATGTTAAAGATGATTACATTGTCTTTGGTAACAATAGAACACAAGTAATTGAAGCAAGTGGAAACTATTGGCATACTAGAGAACCAGCTGTAATGTACTTCTTTAAGGATAAATGGTTTAATATAATTGCACAAATAAAAAGAGATGGCATATATTATTATTGTAATATAGCAAGTCCTGCAGCAATTGAAGAAAAGACAATTAAATATATTGACTATGATTTGGATCTTAGAATATTTCCTTCAGGTGAATATAAGATATTAGATAGACTTGAATACAAATATCATAAAAAGATAATGGAGTATCCAAATGATTTAGATCATGTAATTAACAATTCATTAAGTAAATTGATTGAATCATATGTTAATGGAGCAATCTATTTTAGTAATTATCGTAATTTAGAGTACAGCAAGGTATATAGCAGTTTAGTTGGTCAAAATAGTGAAAATTAAAAAAAATATAAAAACAACTTGACTTCTAAAATTTTATTTGCTATATTATTAGTGCTTTTTGAAAAACGCATACGTATAATTGAATGTAAACTACTGAAAAGTGGCTGAAAAACCCTTGACTTGGTAGTTTTAATTTGTTATATTTAGTATGCTTTTAATTTGAAAAAAGCGAAAGGAATAAAATATCACGAAAATTTAAAAAAACTATTGACTTAGATTTTTTAAAGTGATATATTATTACTGCTTTGTGAGAAAAAATCACAAATGTTCTTTGAAAACTGAGCAAAACGTCAATTAATTTAAGTTAGGACAAAAGTTTCAAAAATGATTTAATTATTTTTTTTTGGAGAGTTTGATCCTGGCTCAGGATGAACGCTGGCGGCATGCCTAAGACATGCAAGTCGAACGAAGTGTACCGATGAAGCTTGGAGTGCTTGCACAAAAAGCGGATTCGGATCCGCACTTAGTGGCAGACGGGTGAGTAACACGTGGGTAATCTACCTCGGAGACTGGGATAACTATTAGAAATGATAGCTAATACCGGATAATTTGTAATCTGATAACTGATTATGCTAAAAGGAGCTTCGGCTTCACTTCGAGATGAGCTTGCGGTGTATTAGCTAGTTGGTGGGGCAATGGCCTACCAAGGCAACGATGCATAGCCGGACTGAGAGGTTGAACGGCCACATTGGGACTGAGACACGGCCCAGACTCCTACGGGAGACAGCAGTTAGGAATATTCGTCAATGGAGGAAACGCTGAAC
>JAEEGL014882858.1_pt1 | contig 13477 bp, 16 predicted proteins | sample 9134231 | NCBI WGS metagenome assembly JAEEGL01 (sample SAMN16246548, study PRJNA631951) | gut metagenome | biome: gut microbiome; feature: rumen; material: fiber-attached | host: Bos | place: Iran: Karaj | collected 2018-10
ATTTCCTCCTTGTCAAAATATTAACCGAGTTCAACGCGACAGTATTATCCATGCGATTATACAATATGCTTGGATTTGTTGTCAACTCATGCCGTTATGGCATACCGCACAATATTCCTGCTCCATTCGCCCGCAGAAAACGGCGAATAACACAACATGCTGTGGTATGGCATAGGCTGTAGCGGAAAACAAAAGCATATTTGCCTGCAGTTTATCACGAAAATTCCGGATAATCAAGCATCCGAGGAGGTTAAAATGGAAACCGATTTGAACAGCAAGTGCAAGTGCAAGGCGGGCGAAGCCCCTCTTCCCTGCTGCGCGCCGCTTGCCGCCGCATATGTACCGAAGCAGCAGCCAGGTGAGACCAGGTACCGCAGTCAGGACGCATTGGCGAGGGGAACGCTCTTCCCCGGTCTCGACCTGCCCTGGAAAAATATCGCCAACGAAAACGCCGGACCACTTGCAGATACCCCACTTGGGGAACTGATGGCGCTGAATTTTGTGGTACAGGAGCTGGGCCTTTACCTGGATACCCATCATGATGACCGTGAGGCCCTGAGCCTGTATACGGAATATGTCCGTATGCTGAGGCAGGGAACAGATACCTTTGTGGAGCGTTACGGCCCCATTGACCAGACCCAGGTCACCATGAAAACGGGGTATTCCTGGATCAATGACCCCTGGCCCTGGGAACTTCAAGCCTGCCCGAGGAACGAAAGGGGTGACGACTGATGTTTGTCTATGAAAAGAAACTGCAGTATCCGGTCCACATTCAGAACCCGAATCCCAGGCTCGCTTCCATCATTCTCTCGCAGTATGGCGGACCGGACGGTGAACTGGGTGCTTCCCTGCGCTACCTCAGCCAGCGCTACTCCATGCCGTATCCTCAGCTCAAGGCGCTGCTGACGGATATCGGTACAGAGGAGTTGGGGCACCTGGAGATGATCGGCAGCATCGTGCATCAGCTTACCCGCTGCCTGACAGACGGGCAGATCGAAGATCAAGGCTTTGCCCCGTATTTCGTTGACCACGGGACCGGCGTATATCCAGCCTCTGCGGCGGGTGTGCCCTGGAGCGCCGCCACGATGCAGGTAAAGGGCGATACCATAGCCGACCTGACGGAAGACATGGCCGCGGAACAGAAGGCTCGTGCCACCTATGACAACATCCTGCGTCTCTCCGATGACCCGGATGTAAACAACGTGATCCGCTTTCTGCGGGAGCGGGAGGTCGTACACTTCCAGCGCTTCGGGGAAGCCCTGCGTCTGGTACAAGAGAAACAGGACAGCAAGAATATCTACGCGGTGAATCCCAGTTTCAACGCCGGCTGCTGAAGAATTTGGCAGGTCCCCTCTCGCAGCGTTTGCTGCGGAAGGGGACCCTTTCGTTTTACCGCTCATCCTTCATCCGTCTTTGCACCTCAAAGCAGATCAAAGCATCATGATATAACTCCAGCTGCCTATGCTCTTTTCCTCATAGGTAAAGCGTTTTTCATCAAATTGTGTAAACCCGTTCTTCTCGTAAAACCTGCGGTTCACCTCAGAATTGGTAAACAGGGAAAGTGAATTTCCGCCGGCATCTTTGACATATGGAATAAGGCACTCATTCAGAAACCTGCTGCCAACGCCTGTCCCTTCCGCAGTTTTCGACACGGTCAGCAGGCTCAAATACCAGTTCTTGCCTTTCAATTCATGGCACGGCGCGGAAGCCAGCTTCTCCATATCGTTCCATGCATTGACCCGTTTGATGCCGCCCTTGAACATCACGCCGAACCATCCGGCCTTGATGTAGTCGGTATCCGACGGTTTTCGGAAATCGGGAGTACATAGCTGCGCGACCGCAAGAACGCTTCCATTATCCTTGGCGGTAAGGAAACGGACATCGGATCTGCCCCAGTTCGCCTTGAACTCGCACAGAATGAGCAAATCCAAGAACCGATGCCTGCGCTGATCCTCAGGGACATAGATGCTGAAATACTCATAATCATAAAACGCCTCAGCGGCCAGCAAAGCGCAGGTTTCCAGTTCCTCCCTGTCCATTTGTTTATACTCAAGCATGCCGATCCTCCGTTTCCGATTCTGCTTCCGCGGCGCCCAAATCACGTTTCGTTCGTCGTGATCTCCCCTGTCCAGGTGTTGATCCCTCCGAATTCATAGATCCGGGTGTACCCCATGTCAAACAGTTTCTGTGCCGCCTGCTTGGAGCGGTTCCCGCTGCGGCAGTAAATCAGGATCACCTGGTTCAGATCCGGCAGTTCCTCCGGCATTTCACTGCCGATGCTCTCATTGGGGATCAGAATCGCGCCGGGGATATGCCCGGCGTCGTATTCATCCTGACGGCGGACATCCACGATCACATGCCCGTCGTCCTGCTCCATCATCCGTTTCGCAGTCTCCTGATCGATCTGACGGTAGGAATTCACCATTCCGTCCCCATCCATGATCTGCCCATAGGAGCAGGCGGACATCACGGCGATCAAGAGTACGGCGATAAGCAGATATGGCATTTTTCTCAGTGTCAAATCGTTCCCTCCCCTGTATCCGCAAGCTATATCGGCAGTTCGTTGCCCTCGCCGCGTTTTCGTCAGACGGGGAGAAAGCCGGTTCGTGCCATGATAGTTGCCGAGACTTCCTCCACTTCGCTGCGGGACGGTTTCATGGGATCGGAGGCGGTCTCGGCGGCCACGTCCACGCCCTGCGGGATCAGGAAGACCGTTTTTTCTCTTCTTTTCAACGCTTTCTCCCTCCGCATTCACCGCGAGAGCAGTATCCCCTTTACAAGTTCTTCCTTATCAAATAGTGTGCAGCCGCCAGGATGATCCTCCATCAGGTATCCTCCGTCCCGGAGTTCCCGGAACAGGCGGGATCTCATTGCCTCCCGCAGGGAGGTATCCCGCACATTGATGTCTGAATAGGGAGAGAACGGGCATGGCTCCGCCCCGCCGTAGGAATTGATATGGAAAAACCCTCTTCCAGCCGCCACACAGCCGCCGGATCCTTTTTCATCCCCCGGAAAGGAGATGTAGACCATCTCGGGATGATCCCGGCGAAGCCGCGTCATCTGCACCTTGATGTACTCCCGTTCCTCATCGCCCGGGGCCAACTCCAGGCTTTCCGCCGTAACGGGCACATACTCCACAAAGATCACAGCCTTACAGCCACGATCGGCAAGGCTCTTCAGAAAAGCAGCGGAAAACGCCTCCTGCAGGTTCTTCGTCGTCACCGTGACCGATGCGCCGAAAATGAGCCCTCTCTTTTTAAGCCTGTCCATATTTGCGATCAGCTTGTCATATACGCCCGGACCTCGTCGGGTATCGGTGATCTCCCTGTCCCCCTCAATGCTCAGAATGGGGACCAGGTTCCGGCAGCGGTCAAAGAGGGCAAAACTGCGTTCATCCATAAACGTGCCGTTGGTAAAGACGGGAAACAGGATGCTTTGCCAGTCTCCTGCGGCTTCCAGAACATCCCGGCGCAGCATTGGTTCACCGCCGGCCAGAAGGATAAAGCTTATCCCCAAAGCTTCCGCTTCCTTGAATATCCTTCCCCATTCTTCGGCGGTCAGTTGTCCGGCGGGTTCATCATCCACTGTAGCGTTGTTGTGACGGGAGTAGCAGCCCGCACAATGGAGATTGCACCTGCTGGTGATGCTGGCGATCAAAAAAGTCGGGATATGCTCACCTGCATCCTCATACGCCTGCCTCTTCTTAGCCGCGGCTTGCGTTGCTTTGACGAATCTGAGCATATATGCGCTTTCCTTCGGATTTTTCCATGTTGCTTTTATCACGTCAGAAACCAGGCGTTCCACACCTTGATTCAAATACGCCTGGATATCAAATTTCGAATGACTGCCGTTCATCTTGATCCCTCTCCAGGTTCATTCGTTTCCTGCGTCAAATACTCCAGGGTCATATCCGTCACATATTCCGCCTTAAGCTCGTCCATCCGGACCATATGCGCCTGTCTGGCATGCTTTTTCAGGGAATCCATGTCGGTCCACTTTTCGATCAGGAGCAGATCCGTGTCATTATCCACCGGCATGTAATAGCGGTAAGAGATATTCCCGGCTTCCCCGCGGCAGGCGGTGTCGATCCCCTCCGCTTTGAGCTTATATAAAAACGCCTCCCGCATATTCGGTTTGCATTTGAAGACCACGTGGAATACCAGCATACTTACTTACCCCCTTTTGTTGTTATCCTCGCTTATCATAGCAGAAAAGCCGTACGATTTCCATTATTTCTGAACGCTGCATTCCCATCCATGCGGCAGAAATATTTCCGTAAAATCTAGAATTCCCCCTGGGCCTGTGCTATAGTTAGGATACAGATAACCCAACACCATAATCCGGCTGACTTACCGGAAAAAGGAGGATACATATGCTGAGAAAAGTCACCGTAGAAACCGGCATCGTGGAGGGTATCCCCGCTGCCGATCCCCGGATCACCGCATTCAAAGGCATCCCCTATGCCGCTCCTCCCGTGGGCGAGAATCGCTGGCGCGCTCCGCAGCCGGCGAAGAAATGGGACGGGGTCCTGCAGTGCTACAAATTCGCCCCCATCTCCATGCAGCATGTTCCCGGCGAAGATCCGGACAACATCTATTCCCGGGAATGGAACGTGGATACCTCCATCGAAATGTCCGAGGATTCCCTGATGCTCAATGTGTGGACCCCAGCCAGAAGCGCCGATGAAAAGCTGCCTGTTTTTGTCTGGTACTTTGGCGGCGGTCTGCGGGAGGGCAACACGGCAGAGATGGAATTCGACGGCGAGCGGCTTGCCCGGAGAGGCATCATCGTGGTCACCGTCAATTATCGTCTCAATGTGTTCGGCTTCTTTGCCCATCCGGAAATCACTAAGGAGAATCCCGAATTCCCCTGCAACTTCGGTTATCTGGATCAGCGTTACGGCACCATGTGGGTCAAGCGGAATATCGCCGCCTTCGGCGGTGATCCGGACAACATCACCATTGGCGGCCAGTCCGCCGGCGGCGGCAGCGTCATGGCCCAGGTGTCTTCGCCTCTGAATAAGGGGCTTTTCCAGAAGGCCATCGTGGACAGCGGTCTGGAGCTCTGCCCCTATGTTCCCAACATGTTCGGCACAAACCTGACTCTTCCGGAAGCGGAGAAGATCGGCGTGCAGTTCTTTGAGGAACTGGGCGTAAAAACGCTGGCGGAAGCGCGCAAGCTGGATGCCTTCTATATCCGGGACAAGATGGAGAAATCCAAGCTTCGTTTCGGCGTGGTGACGGATGGTCACTTCATCGTCGGACAGTCCAACGAGCTGTTCATGAAGAACCAGGTCAATCTGGTCCCCATGCTCTTCGGCCATACCTCTACGGAGTTCCCCTCTTCCCCCAGGGCGAATACCGTCGAGGAATTCAAAGCATACGCGGAGAAGTACTTCGGAGAGGATGCGGATGAGTTCCTGAAGCTCTGCTCTTCCTACAACAACTCCCTGGTGGAGATGAAGCAGAAGGCCTCCGCTCAGCATCTGGAATTCTCCATCCGCCGTCTGGGAAAGAAGAAAGCCGAGACCGGCGAAAAGACGCCCATGTATTACTGGGTCTTTGATCCTGAGATCCCCGGCTGGGATCACCCCGGAACCTTCCATTCCTGCGATCTCTGGTTCTTCTTTGAGTCCCTGGCAAAGTGCTGGCGTCCCTTCAAGGGCAAGCATTACGACATTGCCCGCCTGATGTGCAACTACTGGGCGAACTTCATCAAGAAGGGCGATCCCAACGGCAAGGATGCCGATGGGACGGATATGCCCTACTGGAAGCCCTATACCGACGCAGAGCCCACCCGGATGTGGTTCGGTGACACTGCCTACACCGAGGCGAAGGGCCCCAGCGAGCTGATGGCTTTCCTCCTGCGTCAGGCAGAGAAAAACGACAAATAAAATTAGACGATAAAACCGGCGCTGCGTTTCTGCAGCGCCGGTTTATCATCAATTGCCCAAAAAATCATTCCGGTAACTCGGTGGTGAGCCAGACGATCCCATTTCCTTCATCATCAACGGCATAAATGCTGGTATCGTAAAGCTCGATCTCACGCAGGACCATTGTTTCCCCGGACTGATCGTCCTTCAGATAAAGGGAAAGATACTTCTGGTCATCCACGGTGAGCTGCCAACTTCCGGCAGAAATCTGCTGCGGCTCCTTCTTGCTCTGCAGCCAGCAATAGGTACCATCGTCATTCAGCCGACAGATATGCAGAGAATTCGTGTCCATCCAAAGTTCGGAGCAAAGCTGTTTATAATAGGTTTCGCTGATATCCTTTTCACCTGTACTGGTGTGGGGAGTTGTTTTAACAGTTGGGTTCAAATTGCCGGTCGAGGCGTTGTTGCTCTTAGTGCCGCAGGCGATCAGAAGTGATGTGATCAGCAGCGCAAAGAGTACAGTTACGAAAAGCTTCTTCATCGTGCTTCCCTTCTTGTGCAGTACTATACCAGTACATTTTATCGCAAATCCGCATTTTTGTCCATATATTTTTTCATATCCGATGGTATTTGACATTCGGCTGTCGGTTTGCTACTGTTGAGACATGAAAGACGTACGCTTTGAGATCCGTCCTGTGTATGCAGACGCGATCGAATCAAAATTCAGCACAGCCCACCTCCAGCCTGAGAAGGCCAGGAGGATCGCCGCCATGAAGCGCAAGGAGGCGATCGCCGCCTCTCTTCTGGGTGACTGGCTTGCGCGAAAAAACGCTGCCGAGCTTCTTGACTGCGACCCGGCTGACCTTCAGATCACGGATGGCGAAAACGGAAAACCGCAAATCGTTGGGTCGGGCATTCACATCTCCATCACCCATTCCGGCGGGTATGCCGCCGCCGCTGCCGCCAGGCGTGCCATCGGCATAGATCTGGAGAGACAGCGTCCTTTGCCCAAGACGATGTTTCTGCGGATCTGTTCTCCGGAAGAATTGGATTGGGTACAAATGGTACCGGAGCTGACCATTTCCAGGTTTTCCCGTCTCTGGACCATGAAAGAGGCCTACGGCAAGATGAGGGGTATCGGGATTTTTACGAACCGGCGGTTCAGCGCCAGATTCGTGAATGGGCAGCTCATTGAACTTTATCCGGACTGCCTGTTTCTCTTCCCCGATGCGCCGGAGGGATATTCCGCAACCATATGCCTGGAAAGAGAGGGTTGAATCAGACTCCCGCCAGAATATGCATGCTGCGCAGCATACCGTCCCGGATGCAGTCATTCACCGCATAGGCAGTTGCCTCCAGGTCCGTGCAGTCACCTCGCAGCTCATGCTCTCGCTGCAGCTCCCGGATCAACCGTGCGGACAGGTTTTCCATTGTGTCTCGCTTTTGTTCCGCCATCTTGGCATGATTATCGGTGGTGAGCAGGTTTTCCAGTTCTTCTGCGTGTTCACTGAGATACGGCAGCTCCCGAAAGGCCCGAAATCGCCATTTATAGAAGGGCTGATACCTGCGATTCAGCAGAAAGGCTGCCGACATGAAGCTGTCCACAAAACCGAATACCGCGAGCTGAGCCGCTGCAAGTTCACCATGGGCAATGCAGCGGCTGTAGTTATACAGTCCGGTTTGCGCCATCAGCAGCAGATTTCCCGCAAGCTTTTTCAGCCGGATGTCCTCCGGATAGTAAGCCAGTTTTTTGCGGATCCCGCTGACCTCTCCATAGGGATCGCTGAATATGCAGCCATTTGTCGCCTCAGCAAGGCCCTGTTCCGGTACGGTCAGCCATTGTTCGGCGGTCAACTCCCCATCGGAAGCACCAACAAGGTCCAGGAACACTTCACCCGTCCGCAGCACTCCCCTTCTTGCCCCGCCCACGGGAGACAGGCGTTCCCTGACGATGCCCATATATTCCCTGGGCAGCCTTCCATAGGCCCGTTCCAGGCGAAAGGCGGTACGCCGGTCGACGATATCTTCCCCAGGCAGAAGGATGCAGAATCCGTGGTCAAAATCATGGTCCCTGGAAACGTCATCGTCATAGCCAAAGCATTCCGACCCCTGACCGAAAAGCCCCACCGCCAGGAAAGAGAGCAGCTCCGGAAATTCTTTCTCCAGCATCGGCCTGCCGTATTCCTTGTAATACCCACGGGATAGTTCAAGACCCCGCATAGATCTCCTCCGCAAGCTTCTCCAGTGTTTTTGCCGTATCCTCGTCTTCGTAATACCGAAATCCGGGAGCGCACTTCTCGCAAACGAAGGCGTAGTACCCATTCCGTTGAACCCCGGGATTCAGGAGCAGTGCCTTTGCCTGCTTGAGCAGTGCTGAGATCTGCTGATCTTTTCCTTCCGCGTCCAAGGCATCCGCACGGTTCAGACAGGTGATCGCCTGTTCCAGCACGCTGCCGGGGACTCGCTTCATCTGATCCATAGCCAGGTCGTACATGCCGTAGGCTTCTGTGAACCGGCCCAGGGCGGCACAGGTGAGCCCCATATTGTTGTACAGCCCGCCCAGCAATTCCGGTTCCACATCGGGAAGCGATTCATAAATTGATTTTGCTCTGGAAAACAGCGCATAGGCCCGTTCTTCCTCTCCAAAAGCGCTGTGCGCCGTTGCCGCGTTGACGTATGTTGTGCCGGCACTGAGATTGTCGGTGAAATCCAGTACGCCCAGCAGGCGCAACGCCTCCTCACAGGCGGACAGGGCCTTTTCCCTGTCGCCGGTTTTGCGGTAAAAGCCGATTTGTTCGTTGCTGATGAGCAGCTGACCCTGGAGGTCATGTCCCTGTCTGGCCTCTTCCCGCCAATAAAGCAGGTGCCGTTCCGCGCCGGAAAAATCCCGCTTTTCCATATACTCATCCAGCTTTTCCTGTATTCGGCGCTGGGGCACACTCTGTATCTCTCGCCCGGGACCACAGTCCAGCAGGCAGCGAGGCTCACGGTAGTCCTCCGGTGTGATCGGCCCTGAATTCATCGGCAAAGGCATCTCCTGTCATGTTCTTTCCGCAAGTTTAGCAGATTATCCTCCGGGCTTCAACCTGGAAATTGCGGAGGAAATTCAAGCAAACCCTTGTATTTATTCCCTTCTTTGCCTATGATAGAAACAAATCAGATACAAATCGAAATGGAGGCAAAGCCATGAGCAGAAAGTACGAAAAACTGGCAAGAGAGATCCCCATTCACGGCAGAAACGGCATCATCAAATTGGGTGCTGAACTGGAAGAGGATTTTTTCGGCTGGGATACCTTTTCCGTCCGCTACTGCCTGGTGGACGGCTGCGGGATGATCCCGGAAGAAACACAGATGCAGCATGTACATGACTACGATCAGATCCTGCTCTTCATCAGCGCGGAACCTGCGGATATGCTGAACCTGGACGCTGAGGTTGAGGTGGATATGGGCACCGAAAATATCCGGCACCTGGTGGCCATTCCATATGGTGTGGCCGTGCCGAAAGGCACACCCCATTTCTCCCCCATCGTGAGAAGGCTGGACCGTCCCTTCTATTACCTGACCATCAACTGCACGGGAAAGATGAAAGCCTCTCCCGCCGATCCCATGGCCATCCCCCAGAAGGGACCGTGGAACAAGTTCTTCGGAGAATTCAGCAAGTGCTTCGAGCATCTCACCTTCGCGGTGAACGACCCCTACCATTACGGCTCCGAGCGGAACCAGGCTTCCGGCGGCGTCTCCTCTCTTCTCAAGGGCAGCGAGGACTCTCCCTTCAAGCTGACCACCGCCTGGACCACGATCCATCAGCCCCACGACCTGGGTCCCTGGCGTGATGACGGACTCCACCATCCCCATGTACATCAGGAATTCGATGAGGCGCTCATCCTGCTCAGCCTGGACCAGAGCAATCTCACCGATCTCCACGCCACGGCGGATTTCTGCGTCGGCGAGGACGGCGACGATCAGGAGCATTACACCCTTACCAAGGCAACGGCAATGTGCATGAAGCACGGGACCTATCCCCTGCCCCTGAAATACCTGAAGGTGGACCGGCCCTGCGTGTTCTTTACCATCGGAGAGCGCTGAGGGGATGGGAAAGCTGGATGCGCTGCGGGAAGCCTGCAAGGATTGTCAGGCCTGCCGCCTCGGGGAGACCCGTACCAACCTGGTGTTCGGAACCGGTAACGAAAACGCGAAGCTGATGTTCGTCGGGGAAGGTCCCGGAGCCCAGGAAGACCTTCAGGGTATCCCCTTCGTCGGCCGTGCGGGCAAGCTGCTGGACGACATGCTGGCCATGTTCTATCTGGACAGGTCCCAAGTCTACATCGCCAATATCGTAAAATGCCGCCCCCCCGGAAACCGTGACCCTCTTCCGGAGGAGCGGGATGCCTGCTATCCCTGGCTGAAGCAGCAGATGGATCTGGTGGACCCGAAGCTGGTTGTCTGCTTGGGGCGGATCGCCGCCATGCGGTTCATCGACCCGAATTACAAGATCTCCCAGCAGCATGGTCAATGGATAAAACGGGACGGACGGGAGTACACTGCTATCTTCCATCCCGCCGCCCTGCTTCGGGATCCCCGGCGCAGGCCGGAGGCCTTCGACGACATGAAGGAGATTGCCCGTAAGCTGAAGGAACTGCAGCAGTAAAGCTTCAGCCTTCGTCCGTGTTCAGGAGAACGGTGAAGACAGTACCGTTCTCCTGTCTGCTTTCCACGGTGATCTCGCCGCCCTGCAGCTCCGTCATCTGTTTGATGATGGGCAGTCCCAGGCCGTAGCCCTTGTGGCCGGTCCGGGCTTTATCCCCCCGGTAAAACCGCTCAAAGATATGAGGAAGGTCCTCCGGCGTGATCACGCTGCCCGCGTTTTCCACCCGGAAAAGGGCCTTCTTTTTCTGCCGCTCCAAGCGAACAGAGACCGTTCCCCCGTCCGGTTCATACTTGAGGGCGTTTTCCATGAGGCCGGAACAGATGCGCTCCGCGTAATCCCGATCTCCCAGGATGTGAATGTTTTCCTGGATCTCCGTATCCAAGACGACCCCGCGGTCATACGCCACCGATTCCATCTGCAGCGCGCATTTCTCCGCGATGTTGGAAAGGTCCAGTGACTCTTTGCTCACCGTACGCTCCACCGATTCCAGGGAGGACAGGGTGAGCATTTGGCCGATGAGCTCCATCATATTTTTTGCTGCGGTATCCGTGCTGTCCAGCCACTGCTCCTGTTCCCCCACCTTTGCCTCAGGATCGGAACGCAGGATGCTGTTGTTGGCAAGGATCACCGTGATGGGCGTTTTCAGATCGTGGGAAATATCCGCGACGAACTGCCGTTCCATTTCGATGGCCTGTTCCATGGGCTTTGCGGCACGTTTGGATAGCCATATGCTGATGAGGCTGAACAGGACCATGGAGAGGACAAAGATGAGCAGCAAGCCCAAAAAGCTCCGCAGCAGTCTGGTGCGGAGATAGGAGACACTGGTAAACGCATATTTCTCATTCAGCTGGGTGGTTTCCCGATAATAGAGCAGACCGTATTGATGAAGAAGGCCGAATTCCTCACCGCTGTCCTTGGCGGCCTGTACAGCGTCATACAGGAGGGCGCTGTCAATGCCTTCGCTGTTTTTGTCCAGTATGGACAGCGTTCCCGTTTCCCCGTCCACAAAGACGGTGATGATGTTGTTCGTATCCTCCGGGCCCAGGTTTCTCCTCTGTCCCCGCATGGGGGGGAGCCTTTCCCCATCCTCTCCCTCTGGCGGTTCGGGGGGCTGCTGCGCCTCCAGTGCCCGGAAGCCCTCTCCTGGGCGGTCCCATGGCCCAGCCACCAGACTCATGGTGTTTTTCGTCTCCTCCCAGGCGTTCCGGTACTGGATCACGAACAGGGCTGATAGGGAGATGAGCAGGACCAGGGCAATGAGCAGCATGGTGGACAGGACGAACCGCCGCCGGTATTGCTTCAGCACGGGCTCACCTCCAGTCGATAGCCGATCTTCTGCAGCTTTTTGATCCCCACACGGGAGTGGAGGAACTTCAGCTTCTTGCGAATGAAGGAGATATAGACCTCCACATTGTTGTCTGTGGCCTCTGATTCGATACCCCAGACATTATTGATCAGGGTATCCGTGGGGATCGTCATACTGGGCTGATAGAGAAAGGTCTTCAGCACCTCAAATTCCTTTTTGCTGAGCTGGACCGATTCCTCCCCGCAGCGCAGGAGGGCGGACTGCAGGTCCAGGTTCAGGTCTTCAAAACCAAGGGTATCCACGATCACCTCGCCCGTCCTGCGGGTGAGTGCACCCACCCTGGCCAGAAGCTCCTCCGGCTCAAAGGGCTTTGTCATGTAATCATCTGCGCCGTAATTCAGTCCGGTGACCTTGTCCGCGGTGGTAGTTCTTGCGGTCAGCATCAGTACGGGGGTATTCACCCCGTCCCGGCGAAGCTGACGTACCACCTCAAAGCCGTCCATTTTGGGCAGCATCACATCCAGAATAATAAGATGATAGGGCATGCCCTTGGCGTAATCGATGGCAGAGAGGCCATCGTGGACCATGTCGGCAAAATACCCTTTTTGCTCCAATATGCGCTTGATCGCTCTGGCCAGGGAAACCTCGTCTTCTACGATCAGGACCTGCATGATGATACCCCCTCATCGGATTTCTGTTCTATCTATACCACTGAATTCTGAAAAACCGCTGAAAGGCGCCGTCTTCAACTGCGGACCGCAGCTGAGACAGCGCCTTTCGTTGTATCGGATACTCAGCAGGTGACCCGGAGGAACTTCTTCTTCCCCCGTTTCAGCAGGATGCCCTCTCCTTGGAGCTGCTCCTTGGTGAAGCTCACGGCGATATCCTTTACCCGTTCCCCGGCTGCTTCCACGCCGCCCTGCTCGATATTCCGGCGGGCGTCGCCCTTGGAGCTGCAGAGACCCGTCAGCACCAGAAGCTCCACTATGCCGATTTTGCCGTCCTGGAAGTCCTTTTCCTCCACGGTGTAACCGGGAATATGCGCGGAGTCTCCGCCGGTGGAGAACAGCGCCTTGGAGGCCTCACGGGCCTTCGTGGCTTCCTCCTCGCCGTGGACCATTTTGGTAAGCTCAAAGGCCAGTATATCCTTGGCCTCGTTCAGACGGGCATCCTTCCATGTCGCCATTTCCTCGATCTGCTCCAATGGCAGGAAGGTGAGCATACGGACGCACTTGATCACGTCCGCGTCCCCCACGTTCCGCCAGTACTGGTAGAAGTCGTAGGGACTGGTCTTATTGGCATCCAGCCAGACGGCGTTGCCAGCCGTCTTGCCCATTTTGTGCCCCTGAGAGTCGGTCAGCAGAGTGATGGTCATGGCGTAGGCGTCCTTGCCCAGCTTCTTGCGGATCAGCTCTGTGCCGCCCAGCATGTTGGACCACTGGTCATCCCCGCCAAACTGCATATTGCAGCCGTAGTGCTGGAACATGTAGTAGAAATCGTAACTCTGCATGATCATGTAGTTGAATTCCAGGAAGCTGAGTCCATTGACCATGCGCTGCTTATAGCACTCCGCCCGGAGCATGTTGTTCACGGAGAAGTGGGGGCCGACCTCCCGGATCAGCTCAATGTAATTCAGCCCCATGAGCCAATC
>JAEEGL015777413.1_pt1 | contig 13477 bp, 14 predicted proteins | sample 9134231 | NCBI WGS metagenome assembly JAEEGL01 (sample SAMN16246548, study PRJNA631951) | gut metagenome | biome: gut microbiome; feature: rumen; material: fiber-attached | host: Bos | place: Iran: Karaj | collected 2018-10
AAGGAAGATTCTTCTGCTGACAAGGCAGGTTTAACCAAGGGCGACATCATTACTCAGGTTAATGGCAGTGATATTAATAATGAAGCTGATTTGGAAAAAGCCTTAAAGGATGGAGAAAAGAAACAAAGCTCTGTATTCCTTATCGAACGTGCTACTGTTCCAATGTTCCTTGTTGTTTCACATAAGTAACTAAAATAAAAAAACAGGTTTTTAAGATAATTTTTCTTGAAAACCTGTTTTTTTTGTTGTCAAAATCTGTCAAAGTTTGTCTAAAAGAGATTTTTATAAATTTCTTTTATAAAGTTTTTACTTAATCCTCTCAAATGTTTGACAGTAGATTGTAAACAGTTTATGATGATAGAACGGTAAAATGAAACAACAAACTCTTTTTTCTAAGCAGAATGTGCTATGGCTAGGAATTTTCTTGATATTTCTGGCCTTTTTGTCTATTGTCTTTATGTTTATGTCAAACAGAAAGACAAGGACAACTATGACAACTTATAAGCCCTTGGTCGTTAACGAAATTGACGAGTTAGAAGACGTGGGAGATGAAGATGATATCTTTGAAGCCTTAGATTTCCAAGGGGTTCACATGGCTTTTCAGCAGTCTTATCTTGAATTGATAGATAGAATAGATAATAAAGAAGTAGATAAAAAGTCTCCTGATGGCGCAATAAGAATAGATATAAAAAGAGATGCACTTTTGTATGAAACCTATCGAAAAGCTCAAAACAACTATTCTAAGGTTTTAAAGAAAGTTGAAGAGCATGAAAAAGATTTTAAGATAAAATGCTTCGGTAGAATGAGAAAACTTATATTAGCTGTTTTATATGCTGATAAAAAATTAGGAAAAAGAGTAACTAAGTTTGAAAGCGAAAAATTAATTGAAATAGGTGCCTTAGATAGTATTCCTGTTTGCCCAAGGGGTGGGGAATACTCTATTATCTATAAAAACGGTCGCCGTTTATTTAATTGTTCAATACATGGCGTATTGAAGAACTAAAATTTAGGCTCTGAGACCTTCTTCTTTTTTATTTGCTTCTTTTACTTCTAAATCACCGTTAAATAGTAATTCTACCATTTCTATAATAGTTCTAACGAATAATACTCCTACACCTATAGAAAATATTAGTGTCAAAACAACGGCTACAGATAGTTCTTTTAGCATTTTACCTCTCCTATGATGGGGAAATCCCATACCCTCTATCGGCGGAAACTTGTTGTTCCTTAACAATTTTTTATGCTTTTTTTTTGTTATACAAATAATTCTTGCACTATGATTTAACTCTGTATATAATGCTGTTACTTGAAGTTTAACTTGGAGATATATAATGACCGAAGAAAATAATAGCGCCAAAACCGTTTACAGACGAGTAGTCATACCCGAAGAAGCAAAAAAGAAATTCTTGGTTGGTAATACACCACCATTTCTTGGAAAAACATTTGAATTAACACCCGGTGCAGCTTTTACCATAGGTCGTGAAGAAGGTAAGTCCTTGCAGTTGCCAAGCAGCATGGTTTCTCGTAGTCATGCTAAAGTAGAACTTCAAGATGGCAGATGTATTCTTACCGATACTGAAAGTTCCAATGGTACTTTTGCCAATGGTGAAAGACTTCCTCCAAATGAACCATATTTGCTTTCTCATAAAGATGTAATCAAGTTCGATACTTATGAGTTTATTTTCATAGATACTGCTGTTGGTGATATATGGCAGACTTTGAAACCTCTCTCTAGAGAAGGGTCTCAGATAGTTTCTTTCTACAGCCCCAAAGGCGGAACTGGTATTACAACCATTATAGTTAATCTTGCTCATTATCTTGCAACAAAAGCAGATAAAAAAGTCGTTGTTGTAGACTTAGACCTTAGATTCGGTGATGTTCTTACATTCCTTAAGGGAAAAAGTGGTCAGACTATCATTGAAGCTATTGGCGAATCTGATATCACTCCTGAAAATATTCAGAAGTTCATTCATAAGGGTGGCGATTTTGACTATCTCGCTGCTCCTAAGAAAACTGAATTGGCTGAATTAATTAATCCAAACCATATTAAGAGCATTCTTTGGAGCTTGGAAGCTAATTATGACTTTGTTCTTGTTGACCTTCAGGCTGTTATTGATGATATAACCATCAATACTTGGGAACTTTCTAATATGATTTATCTTGTAGGTCAGCCAGAAATTGGTCATCTGATTGCTGCAAGACGCGTTATTGAAATTATGAATCAGTTCAAATACCCCGATTCAAAATTTAAACTCATTATGAATAAAGTTGGAAGAACTGGTTCTATTGCTGCAGAAGAAATTAAAGCCTTCTTGAAAAAAGAAATAGTCACATTGCCATATGCTCCAGATGATGCAATTTTAACATCAAATGGTGGCGAAATGCTTATGGCTGAAAAGGGTTCTTCTCCTTTAACCGTTGGTATTGCAAATCTTGCAAGAACTATGATTGGCGAAGAAGTAGTTGTTCAAGAAGACGGCGGTATTTTTGCTAAATTAAAATCACTTCTTGGAATGTAATAGAGGTACCTTAAGGTGTCTGATGACTTTTCTATGAAACGAGCAGGGAATTATACCCTTGTTCGAAAGCTTGGTGACGGTGGTTTTGCAACTGTCTATCTGGCACAGCACACAGTTTTAGAGAAAAAAGCTGCTGTGAAGCTGTTGCTTGGTGAATGGGTTGAAGAACAAGATGTAGTTACCAGATTCTTTGACGAAGCTCGAACCATGGAAAGCGTCAGTGAGCATCCTAATATCGTTAAGATTATCGATATTGCTACCAAGGAAAAATGTCAGGAAGAAGGCTTACCTCCATATTTCATCATGGAATATCTGGAAGGGAAGTCTTTGGAAGACCTGATGAAATCCACTGATGGTTTCAGTCTGGAAGAAATAGTCAAAATAATGGATAGCGCGCTATCCGCTTTACAGTTCTGTCATGATCATGGCGTTGTTCATCGTGATATTAAGCCTAGCAACTTCATGATGGATGCAGATGGAAATGTAAAGCTTACTGACTTTGGTATTGCCAAGGCTGCTGAAAACACAAGTAAAACAGGCGAAGGGCTAACTCTTGGCTCTACAGACTACATGTCTCCCGAACAGGCATTAGGAAAAAGAGACTTAGACTATCGTTCAGATATTTATTCTCTCGGTGTCACTCTTTATCAGCTTGTTTGCGATAGATTGCCCTTCATAGCTGACAGCGCAAATGCTGTTGCTCTCAAACATATTCAAGAAAAGCCTGTTCCACCAATAGACCTGAATCCTGAAGTTCCCAGACGCTTGAATAATATTATTCTTAAAGCAATGGAAAAGGAACGTGAACATCGTTTCCAATCATGCAACGAAATGAAGGCTGAATTGGATAAGCTATTAGATCCTAATACTGATGATGTTCCAGAAGAGTCTAACAGTAGCAAAACTGGTGTGAGAACAACTTCTCTTGATTTGAGTCAGCTTCATGCCGAAGCCGGCGATGAGGCCTTCAGTCGTGATGAGTATGATGAAACAACAAATTATACGGGTATGACTACTCGTAAACTTGTTGCTAAGCCACCAGTTGCATTAGTCAGTTTCGTTCGAACTCTGTTGATTATTGTTGTAGCTTCATTATTTTTCCTAGGTGTTTTCTATCTTTATGGAAAAATGACTAATGTTCACTTGAAGCTTGAAACATCTCCTTCAGGCGCAAATGTTTATATTAACAAGGAAATGGTTGGAACTTCACCGGTAGACATCAGTCTTGCCCCGATGCAATATTTAATCTGGTTCAAATATGATGGCTACGAAGATGAAAATAAACTTTGCCAGGGCATTGCTGGTGGTGATTTGAATCTTTCTGTAAAACTTAAAAAGATAGATTCAGAAGGTCAGGCAAAGCTAAAAGCTACTATAGAAAGTTTTAAAGAAAAAATACAAAATCTTTCAAAGACTGCTAACAGTAAAAATAAGAAAGATCAGGCTAATCATGCCAAAGCTCTTGAAGAAGTCTCTAAAGTTTACAAAGAAATAACAGACCTCTTTGTTGATAATTGCAATGATATTAGATACGGAAAGCATTATATAGAAGCTTGTAAGGCTTTCGATAAACTTGATGAAGCTAAAACTAAAATTCAAGAATTAATAGCTAATGGCAATGATACGTCCGATTTACATTGTCTATTGTGTTATATCTTCAAGACACAAGGCAATAAAGAGGCTTACAAGCAGGAACTCGATAACGCATATATGAAGGATTCAAATAATAAAGAAGTTTTAAATGCTTACGGTGACTATTATATTGAATTGGGCGAAAAGGAAAGAGCCAAGCAGTTTCTTGATATGTCATTGTTCTTGTATCCTGAACAGGCAGAAATCAAAGCAAAGCATGATAAGCTTTAAGCGAAAGGAGTGATGAGGTAAATGCGATATTCATTTTATGGTGAAACAAATGTTGGAAAGGTTCGTGACCACAATGAAGATGCTTTTCTAACCTCTGATACTCATGCTTTTGGAATGGTTTCCGATGGTATGGGCGGTCTTGCTGCTGGCGAAGTAGCTTCGCAAATAGCTAAAGATTCCGTTAATGCTGCTTTTGAAAATGCAGGACCCGATATGGCTTTGTCTCGTATAGTTAATAATGCTATTACTGATGCTAATACAAATGTTCGTAAAATGCAGAAAGAAAAGCCAGAAGCCAGCGGAATGGGTTGCACCTGTGTTTTATTAGCTTTTCGTAAGAAAGAATACTGCTTAGGTTATGTTGGGGACAGCAGAATATATAGATATAGAGATAATCAGCTCCAACAGTTGACTGTTGACCATTCATATGTCGAAGAGCTTTTCCAACGCGGTTTAATCAGTGAAGAAGAAAAGAGCACACATCCTTATAAGAATTCCATTACCAGATATGTTGGACACGAAGATACTATTAAAGTTGACGTTTCATCAGGTCCTCTAAAATCTGGTGACAGATTTATTCTTTGTTCAGATGGGCTCCATGGCGAAGTTACTGCTTCTCAGATTGCAGGTGTTCTTAGAGATAATATGAATCCTAAAGACTGTGTTCAGAAACTAATTCAGTTAGCTTTAGAACACGGTGGTAAAGACAATGTATCTGTTGTTATTGCATCTGTAGAAAATGACTTGGATGAAATATCTTCTGGTCAGCTCAGTGGCGAAATTGTTCATAAAAAGAATTCTAAGAAAAAACAAGGCTTTTTACATAAATTCTTGGGTCTTTTTATTGATGAAGAAGACGAAGAAGATGATAATGAAAAACCCAGCAAATAATTATTTTTGCTGGGTTATAGATATTTTTTATTAATATCAATATTAAAATTTTAACCTAATCCAAATACTTCTTTAAATAGAGCAAACATGCTCCATGTTCCGGTATCAGTATTTTCACCGGCAATACTAGAACAAAGTTGTCTTAAAGATGCTAATATACCACTTCCATCGCTTCCTTTAGAAAGAACAAAAGGCATGCCTTTATTTACAGAAGGTACAACGATGTCACCTTCAGATGGAATAAAATAGCTTATTGCATAACGAAGTGATTTTTCTACTTTTGCTGGTTCCAAACCTAAAGATTTGAATGCACGGTTTAGAATAACTTTTACTTTTTCTCTTGGAATTTGCAATCTCTGGAAAAGATCTAAAAGAACCTTTGTATTCTTTATAAATGTTAATTCCATTGTCATAACCAGCATAATAAGATTACTCAAGTCTAATATCTTTAATTCCATATCTGTTATCTGATTATGTGTATCGATAATGATAAAGTCATAATGAGGCTTAAGTAGATCTATAATACGTTCAACTAGTTGTGGACGAATTGTTTCTGCCAGTTCAGGTGACGGAGGAGGTAGTAGGACTTTTAAACCCGAAGGCTGATGCAGAGTTAATTGTTCTTCTATATGGGAGAGTTTTAATGATTTTTTACTGACTAATTTATGAATGTTTTTTTCGCATGTTAAACCCAAAAGAATGGCTTGGTCACCAAATGCAAGATTTAAGTCTATTAAAACTACACGCTTTTTCCAAAATCTGGCAAGCATACAGGCAACATTTGAAGATATAACTGATTTACCTGCACCGCCTTTTACATTAAAGAAAGTTATAACTCTGGCTGGCTGACCTTTATCTTCGGTTTCTTCCAGCAATAAATTTGCTCTTCTTGTATAAAGGTCTCTTGATTCTTTGGCAAAACCTTGGTATAGACCTATTAATCTCAGATAGATTTCCTTAGGAATGAACATCAACTGAACTTCCTGGTAACCTATTATTGTTGAGAGAGCTTTTGTACCATTGAGTATTTCGACTTCTCCGTATACATCACCAGGGTCTAGATTAAATAATATCTTCTTTTCGCCACCGTAATTCTTTAAAACAGAAAGCTGACCTTCTACTACAAAAATAAGATCTTTTATTTCTTCTTTTTCGATAAGAATAGTAGTTCCAGATGTATATTGCTGAAATCGGCAGTGTTTATTTAATTTTTCTAATTCTCGTGTAGGTAATGTACTGAAAAACGAAAATTTTTTTAAATTTATCATTTTTACTCCCCAAAAGAGGCAACTTTTCAAAAAATATACACAAATTTTAATAGGTAATCAATCTTTTTAACTATTTTATAGGTGTAAATATGGTTAAACTTTTGATTTTTTTTATGGTATTATTAAATATATATATTTAAGGGGGAATATAATGAAGAAGAATTATATTTCATTATTACTAATATTGGTTGCTTCACTAATAGCTGCACCAATTTGGGCTTATACTCCTTTCGATGATTCTGGTTCAGTGAATGTTGAAAACAAGACCAGCTCTTTAGAAACTGCTGATATTCAAGTTTCAGAATCTTCTTCAACAAGCAATAGTAAGGATAGCAACAATACCAACGGGGGTACCAAGGATTACGATAGTCCCGTTAATGGAATAGTAACCGCATCTGCTCTTAATATTCGTTCATGCCCATGGGGCGATGTTATGGGTACCTATCATAATGGTGATAAGGTTTCTATAATTGGCGAATTAGGTGATTGGTATAAAATTAATTATAATGGCAAAGTATGTTATATCCATCATAACTGGGTAACTACTCCTGATCACCAAGGTCAGACTGCTATCAGATACGGAGTTGTTAATAACAGTAACGGCTTGAATATATACAGAACTCCATCTGGCGATGTAATTTCAAAGCTAAATGGTGGTGACCAGGTTTACATTCTTGGAGAAGTTGGTGACTGGTATAAAATAAAGATAAATGGAAACGAAGCTTTTGTTTCTAAAAAATATATAGATGCGCCTTCTGCACAATTAAGTGCATCATATGCATCAATGACTTCTAATACAAATACTAGTTCCGGTTCAAATTCAAATGCAGATACAGGCAATGCTGTTGCTGCAAATAATGGAACTTTGCAACAGAATATTGTTGCTCAAGCCAGAGCTTTGGTAGGCAGCACTGCTTTCAGAACTGCTGATGTAGACTATGGTAATCTTGCTTGTGCTAAGGTTGCAACCACAGCTCTTAAAAATGCAGGTGCTCTTGATGCTGTTTATTTGGATTGTAGAACAAGTGTTAGAAAGCTTAAAGAAAAAGGTTGGGTTGAAGTAACTCCTCCACCTTATCAGGAAGGCGACGTTATTACATGGAAAACCTACGATTATACTGGTGACGGTATTAAAGACGAAGATACTCACATAGGTATTATTCTTAAAGAAGGTAATACTTATAAAGCAATGAACAATTCTTCTTCATTAAGAACACCACGTATTTCTGATATTAATGGTGGTGCTCCTATTTCTAGAGTACTTAGAAAAGTATAATTTGAGGTCTTAAATGAAATCTATTTCTCTTCTTTGTGTTGCAACTATGCTGAGCTTGGCTTCTGCTAGCTGCCAAGCTCAGACATGGAATTTTGATTATGGAAATGAAAAAGGCAAAGTAGCCTTTTATAATAGTAATAATACCCCCAATTTTGCTGAAGATCTTCCTTATGGACCTCTATCTTTCAGAGTCATAAATAACAATTTATGGGTTTTAGATTCAATAGCCGGAAAACTAAGTTGTTTTGATGAAAAGGGAAATCTGCTTAAAACTGTTGTTGTCCCAGGGCTTGAAGGGTTTAAGTTGTTAGAAGACTTTGCTTTGGTCGGTAATGACTTGAATAATCCTGAATCTGTTTGGATAGCAAATGCTGCAGATAACACTATCCGCAAGATATCCATTGCTGATGGTAAGGTTTTAGCTCAGGTAGGTGGGGCAGGTAACGAACCCGGAAAAATTATACAGGTCAATCAGCTTGAAGTTGATGCTGGCGGTAGACTTTATGTTGGAGATATAGGAAGAAGTAAACTGTCAGTCTTTACTTCAACAGGTTCATTTTTAAGAGAATACTACTGGCAATCTACTGGTTTTGTAGTTGATAAATATGCAAATCTACATTTGATTAATTATTGTGAAAATGTGGGTTATTTTCATAGGGTTTATTCTTCAAAAGGTCAGTTGCTTAATAGTACCCACTTAGGCTTCATTAATAATACTAATTTGAAAATCAACTCTTTGACAGATGACGGCTCTCTTATTCTTTCTATGATACCAGAAGATGGCTATAAGGGAGTATTAGACCTTCTAAAAGTTAGTAAATATGGTGAAATTCTGGAAAAATTACAGTATGTTCCTCCTACTTCAATGAATCGCTATATTCAAGTTGTTGGAAACAAAGTATTCCAGGCAGAAGCAAATTTTGAAACAGCTCCAAAAACAAAATTTATTGTTAAACCCTTAGAATGGAGTAAAGCCAAAGGCGTTTCTTCTGCTTTTGCTTCAATGGAAATAAAAACAAAAAATATAGCAAAAATACCTTTAGAAATTTCTTCAAATCTTGTAGGAATTCGTGTCTATAAGAATTTGGCATTCATTTTGGCTTCTAATGGGAAATATATCACTGTTGATTTAACCAATGGTAATATAAAGAATCATAAGCTTAATACATCAACTAAAATAATAGATTATGATGTTGTTGTTGGTAAGATCATATATTTAGATGAACAGGGCATGATTGGCGGTCATGCTTTCCCAAAATGGTCTAAAGGACCTTATGATTCCTGTAGAATTGAAGCCTGTGATAAGGGTGTTATTCTTTCTGGTGGAAACAATGCTTATTTCTTGTCTAAGAATGAATCAGCTCCTGTAACTTTGCCTGAAGTTTATACGACAGTGCCAGTAGATAATGGTTTATTCTGGTCTATGAATAAAAATGCTGAAAAACGCTGGGAAGCTAATCTTTATGACTATGCTGGTAAAAAGAATGGCATTAAATACACATTTAGTGAATATTTTGAGCCGACTAATCTTGAATTAGGTCCCAATGGAATAGATGGCGAATTACTGGTTTCTTCAACAGAAGACAATTCAAGAACACTGGCTCTTATTGGCAATAACGGCAGAATGTTCTGGAAGATAAAGGGCCCTCAAAAAGTTTGTAACCGAGATGTTGCATTCGAGCCAATAAGCGGTTTGCTTTTCTTGGAAAAGACCCAGAATGGTGAAATCCTTCTGTCTCAATGGATATTTACCACTCCTGAAGGTTGAGCAAGCAACTATCCGCTTTTTTATCCTTCACAGGCTCTCCAAAGATACCATGAAGCAATAGAGCGATATGGCTTCCAATATTTTTCAGCATATTGCTCTATTTCTTCTATTTTAGGAAGGTTAGGGTAGGTGCCTTTTATTACAGCAAAACCTTTTCTTAATCCTAGATCTTTGCTGGAAAAAACATCTATTCTACCAAGTCTGAATATAAGCAGCATTTCGACTGTCCATCGGCCTATTCCTTTAACCTGAGTTAAGTTTTCTATTATTTCCTCATTCTTCATTTTATGAAGCTTTTTTAAATTAGGTAGTTTGCCGCTTAGTTCAAAATCAGTTAAATCTCGTATAGCTGCAATCTTTGGTCTGGAAATACCGACGCTTCTAAGCTCATCATCATCACTTCTTATTATATCTAATGGAAGAATCTGTTTTGAATTGAATAGATTGCATAGTCTCATGAATATTGTGCTTGCAGCTTTGCCGCTTAATTGCTGGGAAATTATAGATTCAATAAGAGAATGATAAACTGAAGTTAAAGAGTTTATTTTGAGATTAAATTCCGGGGCTATTTTTAGAAACTTTGCCATATACTTATCTTTCTTTGATAAGTATTCTTTAACTTGCACTATATCTGCTTCTTCTATCTGAGTTTTAAGCTTCATAGCCTTTATTATATACAGATTATTTAACCCAATCAACTAGAGTAGGCAAATGTAAACTTTTTTAGCTATTAATCAGTATTTAAGATTCGTCATTGTGATAAGGCTGTGCTAAAACTAATTTTTAAGTCCAAATTAGATTGTGCTAATTGCCTACACAAAGCGGATAGCCCATGCGAAGGTTGGCGTGGTAAGTGTTTGGTGGTAGGTGGTGAGTGAGCGGACAGTAGACGCGAGACCTAAAATTAGAGTTCAGAGCTTAGAGCATAGAGTTCAGTGGATTGTTTTAGGTTTACTACGTCTTCGGACTCAACTTTGTACTGAATGGCAATATTCTCAAAAATCCCCCAGTCTACTTCGTAGACATCCCCCTTTAATAAAGGGGGCTTTAAAGAATTGCAATCAATCATCGATTACTCGTAATAGATGGTTATATCGGTTACTTGCTTTGCTAAAACATACCCCTTATCTCTAAACTCTTATCTCTAATCTCTCTCAATAAAGAGACCGCGGAGGAGAATAAGGTTGAGCAAGCAACTGTTCGCTTTTAAAAGGATTGAGAGTTAAGAGAAGTCTACACATTTATCATAAAAATTATAGCGTATGAGCTTTGCCCTGAAAGCTATAGGTTTATGACAATGTGTAGACGTCAAAAAAAGTTTACCTTTGCCATGATTTTTCATTTACTATATGTAAAATAAAAGTTAGAATTTAAATATATAGAGAAAAAAAGAGGGAAAAAATGGGACGCAGACGAATAGCAAAACTTGTGGCAAATGGCGACTACGAAATGACGAAACACGCCTACGACCAGATGATAGCCAGGGATATTTTTATTAAACAGGTTGAAGATGCCTTGATGAATGGCAGAGTTGTTGATAAATGGTCAGAACGCGGCGGTGAAAAGCTTGCTATTGTTGGTGAACGCTACAACGGTGATGATATAAAAGTAATAGTCAAAGATACAGAAATCCCTAAAGTTATAACTGTTTGCTACCCTTACGAAAGCAATATTTAGTCATCGTATTTTTTGCTTCGGCTTGCTTTCTTTTGACTTTGAATTTTCTTAGATGCCATTCTTTCTTCTATAGAAGCCTTTGTTGGTTTTGTTGGTCGACGTTTCTTTCTTACCTTTAATGCTTCTAAAATCATATTGCGAAGCTTTTCTCTGGCATCTTCAATGTTTCTATACTGTTCTCTGTATTTCTGACTTGTTATTATTAAACAATCTTCAGAATCAAGCTTATTTTTGTTGGCTGTCAGCAGTTTATTGATAGCTGTTTCTGTCAGTTGAGAGCAGTTCTTCGGATTAAAACGCAATTCAATACAGGTTGAAACCTTGTTGACATTTTGACCGCCAGGACCCGATGACCTAACTGCACTAATAGTCATCTGTTCTTCAGGAATGATGATTTTATCATTAATAACTAAGTCTTCCATTTGCTTAATAACTCTTCAAATAAACCCCATTTTCCATATACATATAGTTTTCTGAACAATATAAAAAGTAAGGCTTCCAGAAACTACCTTCTATTTCGCCTTTTTTGTAATAACACCACGCCCATGGTTCTTGAACATCCTGTTTATCTGCATCTTGAAGACTTAGATACCATTCGCTATCTAAGTATAAGTGTTTTGATTCAACATAGGCTTGACCACAGTCAATGAACAGCCATCTAGGTTCGCCATTTATCATGCAATAGGCAGCTATATCAAGATAATAACTTCTATGACCATTGTGTTCATAATTGAAGGTGTAATAGCCTTCTAAAACTTCAATTACAACATCATTTTGCTTTTTGTGAATCATTCTTTTCAATAATTCTGCTAATCTTGGTCTCTGCTCTGCTCTGACCATCCAGTTATTGCTGAAAAGGGCGTATTCTATATCATCATCATAGCTTAACTCATATGCTGTGTCTGATAAAGATCTCTTAAAAGAGTCCCAATAACTTTTTTCAGAAGTTGTTTTCCCGCATCCCGTTAAGGATGCCGTTAAAAGAATTAATATAATTATTTTTATTATATATTTATTCATTTTTTACCTGAAAATAAATTTATATTTTATAGAACTCTATTAATAAATATATAAAAAAATGGGGGCTGAACAAGCCCCCGTTTTTTTAATTTATTTAAATTTTGTGTGAAGTTCTTTTAAGAATTCTTCAGTATCAAAATAATCAAGCTTCATAGCTGCTTTAACTTCTTTTAAAGTCTGGGAAGCTATTTCTCTAGCCTTTTCACAGCCTTCTTTAAGAACATTATAAACGAAATCTATGTTGCTTTCGTATTCTTTTCTTCTATTTCTGATTGGTTCTAATTCAGCTTGAAGAATAGCATTAAGGAACTTCTTAACCTTCATGTCGCCCAAACCACCACGCTGATAATGAGCTTTCAATTCATCAAGGTTTTTGTATTCTGGTAAGTATTTTACAAAGTGTTCGTCGTTACAGAATGCATCAAGATATGTGAAGACAGTATTGCCTTCTAAATTGCCTGGGTCCGTAATTTTCAAGTGATTCGGGTCAGTAAACATGCTCATTACTTTGGCTTTTACTTCTGCTTCCGGGTCACTTAGATAAATGCAGTTGCCAAGAGATTTACTCATTTTGGCTTTTCCATCAGTGCCTGGCAGTCTCAAACAAGCGTCATTCTTTGGAAGAATGATATTAGGGTCTACAAGAACATCACCATAAATAGAATTGAATTTATGGACTATTTCGCTAGTTTGTTCAAGCATTGGTTTCTGGTCTTCTCCGACAGGAACATCTGTAGCTTTGAAAGCAGTGATATCAGAAGCTTGGCTGATAGGGTAGGTGAAGAAACCAACTGGTATGCTGGCTTCGAAATTGCGCATCTGGATTTCGGCTTTAACAGTAGGATTTCTTTGAACTCTGCTTACAGTAACCAAATTCATGTAATAGAAACTTAGTTCGGTAAGTTCAGAAATCTGTGACTGAATAAATATTGTAGATTTCTTAGGATCTAAGCCTACAGATAAGTAATCTAATGCAACTTCTATAATATTCTGTCTGACTTTTTCTGGGTGGTCAGCATTGTCTGTAAGTGCCTGAGCATCAGCTATCATTATTAGTATTTTATCAAATTCCCCAGAATTCTGAAGCTGGACTCTGGGTCTGAGAGAACCGACATAATGCCCTATGTGAAGTTTCCCTGTTGGTCTGTCGCCAGTAAGTATAATCTTGGGCATATAAGACTCCTTAAAAGAATGT
>JAEEGL010745983.1_pt1 | contig 13476 bp, 8 predicted proteins | sample 9134231 | NCBI WGS metagenome assembly JAEEGL01 (sample SAMN16246548, study PRJNA631951) | gut metagenome | biome: gut microbiome; feature: rumen; material: fiber-attached | host: Bos | place: Iran: Karaj | collected 2018-10
GATGACCTTGTGGTAGCGCAGCTTGCTGAGGTTGAGGGCCTGCGGGTCCTCGGGGGTGCCCACGGTGACGCCCAGGGCAGTGTATATGTCGCGGATGGCTTCGCTCTCGAAGGCGCGGTGGCGCATCACTTTCTCGACGTTGAGAATCTTACCGCGCAAGGGCAGGATGGCCTGGAAACGGCGGTCGCGGCCCTGCTTGGCGCTTCCGCCTGCCGAGTCGCCCTCGACGAAGAAGATTTCGCACTCGGCGGGGTCGTTGCTCTGGCAGTCGGCCAGCTTGCCCGGCATGCCGGCGCTGCTGAAGACGTTGCTGCGCTGTACCATCTCGCGGGCTTTGCGGGCGGCCTGACGGGCGCGGGCGGCGAGGATGACCTTGTCGACGATGGTGTGGGCCTCGTTGGGATGCTCCTCGAGGTAGTTCTCGAGCATCTCGCTGACGGCTTCGTCGACGGCGCCACGCACTTCGGCGTTGCCCAGTTTGGTCTTGGTCTGACCCTCGAACTGGGGCTCGGCGACCTTGACCGAGATGATGGCGGTGAGACCCTCGCGGAAGTCGTCGCCGGTGATTTCCACCTTGGCTTTCTGGAGCAGTCCGCTGCGGTCGGCATAGGATTTCAGCGTGCGGGTGAGACCGCTGCGGAAACCGGCCAGATGGGTGCCGCCCTCGTGGGTGTTGATGTTGTTCACATAGGAGTGCAGGTTCTCGCTGTAGCCGGTGTTGTACTGCATGGCAATCTCGATGGGGATGCCTTTGCGTTCGCCTTCGATATAGATGGCCTCGGGCATGAGCTTCTCGCGGTTCTCGTCGAGGTAGCTGATGAAGTCGCGCAGACCTTTCTCGCTGAAGAAGTGGTCGGCACGCATGGGAGTGACACCGTCCTCCTTGAACTCGCGCAGGTCGGTGATGTCGATGGTGATACCTTTGTTGAGGTAGGCCAGCTCGCGCATACGCTCCAGCAGGGTGTCGTATTTGTACTCGGTGACGGTGAAGATGGTGTCGTCGGGGTGGAAGGTGATTTTCGTACCCTGTTTGTCGGTGACGCCCACCTCTTTCACCGCGTACAGCGGTTTGCCCTTGGAGTATTCCTGTTGGTAAATCTTGTTGTTGCGGAATACCTGCACAATCATGTGGTCGCTCAGGGCGTTGACGCAGCTCACGCCGACGCCGTGCAGACCGCCGGAGACCTTGTAGCTGTTCTTGTTGAATTTGCCGCCGGCGTGGAGTACGGTCATGACCACCTCGAGGGCCGAGCGGTGCTCCTTCTCGTGCATGTCGACGGGAATGCCGCGGCCGTTGTCCTCGACGGTGATGCTGTTGTCGGGGTTGATCTTGACGTCGATTTTGTTGCAGAAGCCGGCGAGGGCCTCGTCGATCGAGTTATCAACCACCTCATAGACAAGGTGATGGAGGCCACGTTCGTTGACGTCGCCGATATACATGGCGGGCCTTACGCGCACCGCTTCAAGTCCTTCCAGTACGGTAATGTTACTCGCACTGTAGTCAGTGTTCTGATTCTCTGCCATATAGGTATTATACGTTTCTTCGATTTAAAGTGCAAAGATACGACTTTTCCCCGATATGGAGAGTATATTATTATATATTGTTTTCAACAATTAATTAACATCGCACCGCGGAGGGGCGCGACGGCCGCGGACGTCACCAGAGACTGAGCTGGGCAGGGTCGGCGCGTTGCTCGTCGACGGCGGGCTTTGTGTCGGCCACGGCGGGGGCCGCATCGGCCACCGGCACCTCGGCCGGCGTCTCGTCGACAAAGGGTGCGGACGCTATATCAGCTTCTTCGTCAGTGGGTTGCAGGACGATGCTGCCGATGTAGGCGCTGTCCGAAGGCATCCCGTCGCGGGTGCATACGATGCCGTAGAGGTGCAGCTCGTGCCCTTCGAACATCGAAGGCAGCGCCACCGCCACGCGGCGGTCGCGCCGATGGACCGGCGCCGCGAGGAACCCCTTTTCGACCGCGGGGCAGTAGGCATAGAGGTAGACATAGTCGTAGAGCCCGGCGGTGGTGAGGCGCTGCGGGTTTTTCTCGAAAGTGACTGACAACGTGTCCTCTGCATCGACCGTGGGCGTGCCGAAGGCCACCGGCGCTGCGGTGCCGGCGCTCAGGGTCAGGGCAGGGTAGTCGACCGTGAAGACGCCCTCGTCGAGGCTGAATGCCTGCTGGTTGAGGCTCACAAACATGTTGTGGGCCGTCATATCGGCCTCGTCGGCCAAGGGCCGCAGGCCGAGGTTGACGGCGTCGGCCATGCGTGCTGCCTGCCGCACCTCTTCCTTGAACATCTCGCGGTGCTCCATCTGCTTGGCGGTGCGAGGGTTGCGCACCTCCCGAGGCAGCGCCCGCATGCACCACATTCCTTTCCAGCGGTAGCCTACCGCAGGCCCCAACCGGCCGCTGAAGCCCCCCATGTAACTGCTTGATTGCTTTGCCATATCGATATATTTTCTATTTGTTTTCCTCTACTGATAACGTTACAATCGCTATATTATTGCCTACAAAGGTAGATTTTAATATAGCGATGATAAAGAGGAGAGTAAGAGTTGGGTAAGAGATGGTGTCGTAAAATGCCGTTGTCGAGTGGGTTGCAAGGGTGGGTGAGTGGTGTAAAATTTCGTCGGCGGTGCAATAAACAGCGGCTGTCGCGCGTTCATTATCCAAATGCGGCACGGGTTGGAAGGTGCCGACTGTAACAACAAGCATGATGAAAAGACATCCCAACTTCAAGCTCTGGCTGTGCCGGGTCATCAGCGGCGGAGTGTGGAAGCAGGCGGGCGTTGCCCTGCTGCTGTTCACTGTTGCGCTGGCGGTGCTGGCGCTGCTCTACTGCCTGGTGCCCGACGCTTCGGTGGCAAGCCGTACCGACGACAGTGTGGTTTCGCGCATCTCCATGGCTTTCTCCGACATGATCAGCCCGGTGAGTTTCCGCGAGCAGGCCTATCTCAGTTCGGTCCCCGGCCGTCAACCCCTGTGGCTGCTCACGCTGGCCTATCTGGCCGGCACCATCGTCCTCTCGGGCCTCCTGATAGCCACCATCACCAACATACTGCGCACGCAGGCCGAACGCTTCCGTCAGGGCAAGGTGGGCTTCCGGTTCAGAGACCATGTGCTCTTCCTGGGTTATGACGCCAAGCTGGCAGGTATGGTGCGCCGCCTGTGCCGTGAGGGGGTGCGTGTGGTGGTGGCGGTACGTGCCGATGCCGCAGGCTGTTACGACGAGCTGAATGTCGCGCTCGGCCGCCGTGAGCGTCGCCGGCTGGTGGTGCTCTGCGCTGACCGCTGCAATGCCGACGACCTGTGCTGGCTCCATGCTGGTAGCGCCGCCCGCATCTATATCGTGGGCACCCCTGGCGAGGAAACCCGCGACACGCTCAATATGAAGTCGTTCCGTATGCTCTACGAGCTTTATGGCGCCGACGCTATGCCCGATTGCCATGTCGACATCAACTGCCAGTCGACCTTCGCCATGTTCCAGACCTATGCCGGCGGCACCGACCCGGCTTTCGACGCCGCAATGCGCCGTTTCCACAGCTTCAACTACTACGACGAGTGGGCTCGTCTGATGGTGAGCGGAACCTTCGACGGGCGGAACGGCGAACCGCTCGCCGCGCGTGGCGACAAGGCCCTGCATCTGGTGGTGGCCGGTATGACCGAGATGGGCGAGGCCATGGCCCGCGAGGCCGCGTTCCTCTGCCATTATCCCAGCGCCGTCACCCATGGCGTCAAGACCCGCATCACCTTTATCGACCGCAACGCCCGCGTGCGGATGGACGACTTTACCGCCCATTATCACCACCTTTTCAGCCACTTGGCCTATACCTACCGCCGGCCGGCCGTCGGCCTTGTCGAGGAACACCGTCCGGCGGCGGCCGACGATTTCCTCGACCTTGAGTTCGAATTTGTCGACGCCGACCTGCGGACCCCCGCCGTTCGCGACCTCCTGGTGGAGTGGGCCGCCGACGAACGGCGCGAGCTTACCGTCGCCGTCTGCTTCGAACGTTCGGACGAGAATATCGCCGAGGGCGTCTACCTGCCCTTTAGCCTCCACGAACGCAGGGTGCCGGTGTGGGTCTTCCAGCCCGGCGAGGGCGACCTGCACGGCTACCTGGGCGGCTTCAACCGTTTCGGCAACGTGGTTGCATTCGGCATGTCGGACAGCGAACAGCCCTTCCGCGACAACGAAACAGCACTGCTCCATGCCAAGCGACTCAATCACTTCTACTTCCATCTGGACGACCCTGTCGTGACCTACGACAACGATGAGCAGGAGCGCGAATGGGCTGCCTGCCGCGTTTTCGACCGCTGGTCGAGCTTCTATAACGTGGCGGCTGTTTCGACAAAGATGAGCGGTATCGGCGGCTTCGCGAACCTCAACGACGAAAACATCGAGGTCATGGCCCGCGTCGAGCACAACCGATGGAATGCCGAGAAGCTCCTCATGGGTTTCCGCCCCACCACGGCCGACGAGCATGCCGGCGTCCTCAAGCTTGGAAAGGCGGAGAAGAAACGCCTCAAAAACGCCTTCGTGCACGACGACATACGACCCTTCGACGACCTTGACCAGGCCACGGCCGATATCGACCGTCGCCTCACGCGCGAAATACCTCGCATCGTAAAAGTGTGATTTACATAAATGTTTTGCCCGCTATTCGATTTTATTTCGTATCTTTGCAGGGTAGAATATGCGTAGAATATTGTCTATACTGCTGATAATGTTCTGCTTCTGTGTTGCACAGGGGCAGGAATTCCGTTGCAGTGTGCAGGTCAACTACCAGAAACTACAGACCACTACCCAGACCTACGAGTCGACCGACAAGCGCATCTTCGAGTTGATGAAGCAGTCGATCGAGGACTTCATCAACGGTCGTCGTTGGACCAACCTCGATGTCGAACAACAGGAACGGCTCGACTGTTCGTTGACTCTCATCCTCAACACCCGCACCTCGATTAGTGAATTCACCGGCCAGCTGCAGATACAACTGCGCCGTCCGGTCTACAACTCGACTTATACCACCGGTCTTTTCAACTATGCCGAGAGCGGCAACTTCAACTTCAGCTTTGTTGAGGGGCAGCCGCTCGACTTCGACCTGGGCAACTTCTACAGCAACCTCTCGTCGACCCTGGGTTACTACTGCTACCTGATGCTGGGCATGTATTTCGACAGTTTCTCGCCCGACGGCGGCGAGCCTTTCTACCAGTTCGCCCAGCAGGTGCAGCAGGCCGCCGAAGGCAGCGGATACGTGGGGTGGAAGAGCAGCGAAGGGCAGCGGAGCCGCTACTGGTTTATGGAGAACCACACCAACGGCGCCTATGCCGGCCTGCATCAGGTCTACTACAACTACCACCGCTTGGGACTCGACATGATGACCAAGGACCAGCCCCAGGCACGCCAGGCTATCATCACCTCGCTGCAGCAACTGAAGGAGGTGGCCAAAAAACGGAGCAACCTGCTTTCGGTAAACCAGTTTGTCGACGTCAAGATACAGGAGATCAACTCCATCTTCACGCCCGCTCCGCAAGAGGAACAGCAGCAGGTGTTCGACTTGATAAAGGAGATCAGCCCTATCAACTCAGTGAAAATTAAAGAATTTGATCACAAAAAATAATATATCATGACCCAAATACCTATACAGAAAGAAACGATTGACCGTATTGCTGCGGCCAACAAAATCAAGAACCCCGGCAAAGCCAGCATCCGCGAGATGCGCAAGATGATACAGGATGTGGAGAAAGACACCGGTATCCGTTTTGTCAAGATGGAGATGGGCATCCCCGGCCTTCCCGCCCCGCAGGTGGGTGTCAACGCCCAGATCGAGGCCCTGAAGAGCGGCGTCGCCAGCATCTATCCCGAGATATACGGCACCGCCGACTTCAAGAAGGAGGCAGCCCGCTTTGTCAAGAACTTCCTCGACATCGACGTCACCCCCGACTGCTGCGTGCCTACGGTGGGTTCGATGCAGGCCGGCTTCGCCAGCTTCCTCACCCTCACCCGCTACGACGCCAAGAAGACTAAGGTGCTCTTTATCGACCCGGGCTTCCCCGTGCAGAAGCAGCAGTGCCGTGTGCTCGGCATCCCGATGAAGGCTTTTGACGTCTATGAATACCGTGGCGACAAACTGCGCGACAAGCTTGAAGAGGAACTTCGTGACGGCGATGTGGCCTGCATGATTTTCAGTAGCCCCAACAACCCCGCGTGGTTCTGCTTCACCGAGCACGAACTGCAGATTATCGGCGAGATGGCTAACAAGTACGGTGTCGTCGTGATGGAGGACTCGGCCTACTTCCTGATGGACTTCCGCAAGGATTACAGCGTCCCCGGCAAGGCCCCCTTCCAGCCCACCGTGGCCAAATACACTGACCTCTACGTCATCATGATTTCCGGCTCCAAGAGCTTCAGTTATGCCGGTGAGCGCATCGCCATGATGGTTGTCAGCCCCAAGCTGTTCAACATGGAGTGCCCCGACCTGGCCCGCTTCTACAGCCAGACCCAGCTGGGTCGCGCCCTCATCTTCGGCACCCTCTACTGCCTCTCCAGCGGTACCGCCCACAGCGTGCAGTATGCTATGGCCGCTATGCTCAAGGGCGCCAATGATGGCACCTTCAATTTCGTCAAAGACATACGTGAGTATGGCGAGAAGGCCGGCATCATGAAGAAGCTCTTTACTGACAACGGCTTCTATATTGTTTACGACAAGGATATGGGTGAGGATATCGGTGACGGTTTCTACTTCACCTTCTGCTACCCAGGCTTCGAGGGTGTGGACCTCCTCAACGAGCTTATCCGCTACGGTATCAGCGCCATCGCTCTCGATATCACCGGCTCGCACAAGCAGGGTATCCGCGCCTGCGTGGCACTGGTGCAGCGCGATCAGTTCCCCGACCTCAAGGAGCGCCTCGAGGCCTTCCATCGCGATCACCCCGTGAAATAACATTCTCACGCTGAAATATGAAGAAGTTAAGGCAATAGTATCCACCGCACTGTTGTCTTAACTTCTTTGTTTATAACCAGATCATCAACCAAAAAAATAGATACAATGAAGAAATCCTTATTCTTTCTGTTGGCCCTGACAGCGGGCCTGATGTTGAAGGCGCAGACCTTCACCGCCGTCAACAGCGAGGGCGTGAGCATCAAGTACAACGTGATTTCCGCGAACTCGGTGGAGGTGTCGCGCGATAGCTACACGGGCCACGTGGTGGTGCCCGAACAGGTGTCCTACGAGGGCACGGACTACTACGTGACCAAGGTGGGTGCCTGGGCTTTTTACAATAGCCAGGCGCAGTATGTGGAGCTGCCCGAGTCGGTTGTTGAGTTGGGCAGGCTATGCTTCAGCACGACGTCGCTCGACTCGGTGCGTTTCACCAGCATACAGCCACCCTCGACAGGAAGCAGCCAGGTGAGCGAGTTTTTCGGCAGCCAACATCTCACACGGATAAAGGTGATTGTACCCTGTGGCCAGCTGGAAAACTGGAAGCGTCAGGGGTGGGATCAGCTGACGTTCATCAGCTCCGAGTGCGCCTACCGCCTCACGGTGGCCTATAACTACGACAGCATCATGATGGTTTTCGCTGGCGGTAAGTATTCCTCCTCCATGTTCATGAGTGGCGACCGTTATTATGAGGCGGGCGATACGGCGGTACTGGCGCTCGTCCGTTTCTCCTGGACGGAGAGTGGGGTGGATTATAGGCGCTATGGCTACTTTCTTGGCTGGTCCGACGGCGGCAGCAACCCCCAACGCGAGCTGACGATGCCCGACCACGACCTCGTCCTGAATGCGATTGTCGACACCATGCCCTATGCCACCCTCGCGGCCAGCCGCATATCGACGCCGGTCTTTATCTTCGGCACCTTGGGCTACGACGGTTATGTGAGTAATTACAACTTCCGCGACATCCACTATGCCAACGAGCTCAACGAGGAGGTCTATCCTTCGACGATTTTCAATAGTTCGATATGGATGAGTGCTGATGACGATAAAGTGGCTGCGTCGCTCTTCTTCAATTCCGGCAGTGATTTCTTTCCTGGGCCGCTTCGCATGGACGGCACCACGGACATGGAAACAGTGCGTGCCTTTAGTCGCGTATGGCACGTGTCGCGCGAGATGATTGACTATCACATCGCCCATTGCGGTGATGCTGACTATGTGGTTCCGGACGATATCATGACCTGGCCGGGCAACGGGCCTGCGGGCTATGCCGAGCAGCTGGCTCCTTACTACGATGCCGACAGCAACGGCCGCTACTGTGCCCTGGCCGGCGACTACCCCCTGATCCGTGGCGATGAGTGCGTCTTCAGCATCTATAACGATGCCTGGAGTGTGCACGCTAGCGAAGGCACGCCCCTCGGTGTCGAGGTGCACGCCATGACCTATGCCTTCAACGAGCCCCAGGACAGCGCCCTCTGGAACACCGTCTTCCAGCATTACGATATCTATAACCGCTCAGGGCAGGACCATTACAGCGCCTCCATCGGCATGTGGACCGATTTCGACATCGGCTATGCTTGGGACGACTATGTTGGCTGCGATGTGCGTCGTGGAATGTACTACGGCTACAACGGCACCCAACAGGACACTCCAGGCTCGGGAAGCTTCAATGGTGTGCTGCCGGCCCAGGGGTGTCTCATCCTTGGAGGACCTCGACAGGATCCCGACGCTCGTGACAACCTAAAGGTGGATATGCAGAAAATACTCTCCGATACATACACCAACCTGGAGGTCAAGCAGCTGTTGGAGCAGTACCGCCGTGACGACGGCACGCTGGATACCGTGGCCGTGAACAGCGACGCCGACCTGTTCTTCAGCTACGACTACAACAGCTGGTACTTCCAGCAGGGCGATATCACGGGCAACCAGGCCATCAATGGCGCCAACTTCGGCAACGGCATCGTCGATGACGAGCGGCTGGGTATGACCAACTTCACCTACTACGAGAACAGTTACAACGCTGTCACAGGGGAACCTACGTGGGCGGAAGACTATATCAACTATATGTTTTCGTATTGGAAGAACGGCCAACATATCAAGTACGGTGGCAACGGCCTTAATATGAATACCGAAGACTTTGATGCTAACTTTATGTTCCCTGGCGACAGCGATCCGTGGTGGTGGGGAACCAATGGCGTCATGTCTGCGACGACTCCCGTGTGGTCGGAAGGTCTTATAGGTAATGCCCCCGGTGACCGTCGAGGCGTCGGAGCCTGTGGCCCCTTCACTTTCAGCCAGGGCGCCTGTCAGGAGATGGACGTGGCCTATGTGACGGGCTTCGGTCCTTCGGTCGAGGCGTCGGTGACGACGTTGCAGACCCTTAGCGACGATGTGCGCCGCCAGTGGCAGCACGACACTACCGACAGCGGCCGTCCCTTCGTGTACATGCCCTATTCGGCTCCCCACGAGGTGGGTATCGATAGGGTGGAGAATGCATCGCTACAGGTCTGGCCCAATCCTACGGCAGGCCGTTTGACGGTCAAACTGCCTGTGGAGGCTGACTTGCAGCTGTTCGACATGATGGGGCGTCAGCTGATGAGACGTCATGCTTCGGAAGGTACGTTGACGCTCGACCTGGGCAGCCTGCCGCAGGGCGTCTACCTGCTGCGCGCTGCCGGTTGTGTCAGCCGTATCGTGAAGAAGTGATAAAGGAGAGGTGAGACATAGAGGGCGCCCCGCCGCACGGCGGGGCGCCCTCGTTATGTAGAAGGAATAGATGCAGCTATTTCTTCAGATTCTTGTACTCTTCGTTCAGACCTTCGACAATTTCGTCGGTGATATCCATGGCAGGGTTGATGTAGAGGGTGGCCTGCTTGGTGTAGATGATGTCGAACTGCTGGTTGGCGGCGTTGTACTCGCGCACAAAGGCGTAGATGGCGTTCATGATCTTGGCGGTCTCGGCCGACTGCTTCTCTGCTATCTTGGCCATCAGCTCCTGCTCGAGGGTCTGCATCTTCTCGGCACGCTGTTTCAGCTCGGCCTCTTTGGCCTGCTGCTGGGTGAGGGTCATCGAGGAACCGTTCTGAAGGTAGTTGTTGTAGTCCTTCTGGAATTGCTCGACCTGCTGCTGGCCATAACGGCGCTGTTGCTCGGTGTATTCGGCCAGTTGCTTCTCAAGGTCGATGGCATACTGATACTTGGCAATCAGGCTATCGGTGTCGATATAGGCCACCTTGAGCCCTCCTTCGGTAATCACCGGTGCGGTGGCGGCGGGGTTCTGTTTGCTTGTGTTGTTGCATGCCGCCAGACCCAGCGTGAGGATTGCCACGGCGGCCACGATAATGGTGTTTTTCTTCATGGTGTTCTTATACTTATTTATTATTCTCACATTATTGGTTTTCCACTTCGCCAATGGTGTCGATGGCTCGCTGCACGCGGCGGATGGTCTCGTCTTTGCCGAGCATCATTACGAGCGTCAGCATGTCGGGGCCTACCGTTTTTCCAACCACTGCCAGACGTAGTGAGTTCATCACCGAGCCCATGTTGAGTTCGTTGCCCTTGATGTAATCCTCGAGCAGGGCCTGATGGATGGCGTCGTACTCGAAGGACACAGTGTTGAGTATCTCGATGACCTTGGCCATGTGGACGGTCATACCGGCTTTCCAGCGCTTCTTGATGGCGGCGGGATCGTATTCTGTGGGGGCTACAAAGAAGTAGCAGCAGGTATCCCACAGCTCTTTGGGGAAGGTGATGCGCTCCTTCATCAGGGCGGCCACCTGGAGGATGTAGTCGTGGTTGGCGCTGAGGCCGTGTTCCTTGAGCTGTGCTTCGAGGAGGGTGGCTACTTGCTCGTCGGGAAGTTGCTGGAAGTATTCGTGCTGGAACCACTTGGCCTTGTCGAGGTTGAACTTGGCTCCATTCTTGCTGATATGTTCGATGTTGAAAAGCTTTATCAGCTCGTCCATAGACATCAGTTCCTGTTCGGTACCCGGGTTCCAACCCATGAGGGCGAGCATATTGACCACAGCCTGCGGTAGATATCCCTGTTCGCGGTAGCCGCTGGATACTTCGCCGCTCTTGGGGTCGTGCCATTCGAGAGGGAAGACGGGGAATCCGAGGCGGTCGCCGTCGCGCTTGCTGAGCTTGCCGTTGCCCTCGGGTTTGAGTAGCAGGGGCAGGTGGGCGAAGCGCGGCATGGTCTCTTCCCAGCCGAAGGCGCGGTAGAGCATCACATGGAGTGGTGCCGAGGGCAGCCATTCCTCGCCACGTATGACATGGGTAATCTCCATCAGGTGGTCGTCGACGATATTGGCAAGGTGGTAGGTCGGCATGCCGTCGCTCTTGAAGAGCACCTTATCGTCGAGCAGACGGCTGTTCATGGTGACGTCGCCACGGATGAGGTCGTGGACGGTGATGTCGATATTCTCGGGGAATTTGAAACGCACCACGTAGGGCTCGCCGGCATCGAGGCGACGTTGTAGTTCGTCGGGACTGATGGTGAGGCTGTTATCCATCCCGTTACGGGTGGTGCAGTCGTACTGGAAAGTCTTTTTCTGTGCTTCGTATTCCTTGCGCTTGGCCTCGAGGACTTCGGGTCGGTCGAAGGCATAGTAGGCCCACCCGTCGCGGATCAGCTGGTCGGCGTATTGGCGATAAAGCGGCTTGCGGTCGCTTTGACGATAGGGGCCGAAGGGACCTCCGAGGTGGACGCCTTCGTCAAACTGAATGCCCAGCCAGTCGAGGGCTTCGATAATATACTGTTCGGCGCCAGGCACGAAACGGGTCTGGTCGGTGTCTTCGATGCGAAGAATCATCTTGCCGCCATTCTGACGGGCGAAGAGGTAGTTGTAGAGGGCGGTACGTACGCCGCCGATGTGGAGTGGCCCCGTGGGTGAGGGGGCAAAACGTACTCTTACCATTTAAGGTTGAAGGATTTAGTTGTTAAGGTTTAGCAATTTATTTCAGGAAGCTGCCCAGCTTGTAGGAGACGGAAAGCATCACAGCATTGTTGTTGCCGTCGGCTATCTTGGGCAGGTTGTTCATGTTGGTGGTGATACCTGCCTGAGCGTCATTGATAATGCGTAGCACGTCGACATCTTCGGAAACAGCGAGGAAGCCATGGTCGACGAAGAGCGACAGGGTGATGTTGCCCCGTTCGTAACTGATGCCGAATATGGCGCTGACATCCAGACGGTTGATGTGGTTGTACAGCTTGCGGTCGGCTGCGCTGCCGCTGAAGTTGACGTCATAGTTGACGGCACGCGAGCTGTAGCCCGGGGTGATGAGGCGGTCGGCATAACTGCCAAAGAGGCCATAGCTTACGGCTGGTCCAAGGTAGAAGCCCACGACGTGGCCCACCTCGCGAACAGGCAACTCCATGTGGACGCCGGCCAGCACAGGTACCTGCACATACCACGAGTGGTGGAAACCAGTGCGGTGGGCCAACGTGTTGTCGTGCTCGAAGTACTCTTCGAAGGTGTTGCCACGACGTATCAGGTTTACACCCGTCTGCAGATAGAAAATTTCAGCCAGCACGGTGGGACTGTGTTTGAAGGTGTAGTTGAGGTAGGCACCGGCGTTGACACCAAGGATGGGACTCTTGGAGGAGAGGTCGTCCTTGAGGGTGGCGCTACCCAGGCCGAAACGAACGCCGTAGTCGCCAAACTGTGCTTGGGCACCCGTAATGCCCATCAGAGTAATTAAGCCTATTAAAAATATCTTTTTCATCGTATTATAGTTTTCTAAGGATAAAGTCGGTCATCAGTTGGTAGAGGTTCAGGCGTGTGTTGCCCGTGGCGTCGTAGATGCTGTGGTTCTTGTTGGGGTAGATGCGGAACTCGAACTGCTTGCCGGCGTTCTCGAGTTTCTCCACCATCTCGGCGCTGTTCTGGAAGTGCACGTTGTCGTCGCCGGTGCCGTGGATGAGTAGGTAGTTGCCCTGCAGGCGGTCGGCAAAGTTGAGCGGCGAGTTCTCGTCGTAGCCCTTGGCATTGTCCTTGGGTAGGCCGAGGAAGCGCTCGGTATAGATGTTGTCGTAGTAGCGCCAGTTCATCACGGGAGCCACAGCGATGGCCATCTTAAAGACATCGTTGCCCTTCAGGAGCGAGAGGGTAGAGAGGTAGCCTCCGAAGCTCCAGCCCCAGATGCCGATGCGGTCTTTGTCGACCCAGCTCTGCTGACCCAGCCAGCGGGCGGCCTCGATGGCGTCCTCGCACTCCATGCGGCCAAGGTCGCCGTAGGTCTGCTTCTTGAAGTCGGCACCGCGGCCGCCAGTACCGCGACCGTCGAAGCAGAAGACCACATAGCCCTTCTCGGCCAGCATGTGGTACCAGTAGAAGTCGGATCCGCCGTAGCTGTCGCTTACCTGCTGGTTGCCGGGACCGCCATAGACGTAGATGAGCACGGGATAGCGCTTGTTCTTGTCGAAGTTCTTGGGCTTTATGGTGTAGTAGTTGATCTCGATGCCGATGGAGGTGGTGAAGGAATTGAACGTCTTCCTGTAGGTCTCATACTCTGCCTTCATCTTTCTGCTCAACTCC
>JAEEGL012039184.1_pt1 | contig 13476 bp, 12 predicted proteins | sample 9134231 | NCBI WGS metagenome assembly JAEEGL01 (sample SAMN16246548, study PRJNA631951) | gut metagenome | biome: gut microbiome; feature: rumen; material: fiber-attached | host: Bos | place: Iran: Karaj | collected 2018-10
AGGCCAGCAGATAGTAGGCGCTGTTCTTTTCACACAGCTCCACCTCCGCCTTCAGATCGAAGGTACGGAAGGACAGGAATCCCTCCACGCCCTGATCGCAGGCGTCCTGAATAAACGCCATTTCCTCTTCCTGCGTACGGATCGATCCGGAGTAAACAAACTCGACGATCTCAAAGGTCTTCTGGATATATCCCTGAAGGTATTCGCGGAAGCCGACGACCTCTTCGTCGGCCAGGTTGTATACGATGACGCCGATTTTGTGGACCTCATTGGTCGCGTTGCTGTCGCCGCAGGCCGCGATGCCGAGGCAGAGAGCAAGCGCCAGGACAAGGACGATCCACTTTTTCGTCATGTCTGTTTCTCTCCTTTCGTAAAGAGATGGCAGGCGACCTCGTGGTCGGGCTCCAGGCCGATCAGCTTGGGCTTCTCCCGGCGGCAGATGTCCATACACTGGGGGCAGCGGTCCTGGAACGGGCAGCCGACGGGCACGTCCAGCGGGCTGGGCGCCTCACCCTTGATGAGCTCGATGGGCTTGGAGAAATCCATTTTCGTGTCGAACACGGCGTCCAGCAGCGCCCTGGAATAGGGATGGACGCACTTTTCGGCCAGGCCCTCGCCGGGCATGACCTCGATGATGTTGCCCAGATACATAACGGCGACCTGGTGCGCGAACGACTGGATCAGCCCCAGATTGTGGGCGATGAAGCCGATGGTGATGTTCTTCTCCCGCTGAAGACGGGTGATCAGCTCGATGATGGTCTTCTGAACCGACACGTCCAGCGCGCTGGTCGCCTCGTCCATAACGATGATCTCGGGCTCCAGGGCGATGGCGCGGGCGATGGCCACGCGCTGACGCTGGCCGCCGGACATGTTGTGGGGATAACGGTCGGCAAACTCGCCGGGCAGATCCACAAGCTCCAGCAGCTCGCGGGCCTTGGCATCCTTCTCGGAGGCCTTGATGCGCCCGAAGTTCATCAGCGGTTCGCAGATGATGTCGCGGATGATCATTTTGGGGTTGAAGGAGGTGGAGGGATCCTGGAACACCATCTGGATGTGCTGCCGGGTCTCCCAAAGCTCCTTCCCCTTAAGTTTGGTGATGTCCTTGCCGTGGAAGATGATCTCTCCTTCGGTGGGGGTGTCCAGCCAAACCAGGAAACGCATGAAGGTGCTCTTGCCGCAGCCCGACTCGCCTACGAGGCCCAGGGTCTTGCCCTTATACATTTTCAGGTTGACGTCGTTGCAGGCGGTCAGCAGCCGTCCGTCGTTGGTGGGGAACCGTCGTGTTACGTGCTTTGCCTCCAGCACCAGATCTTTTTCATCAAACATAGCGTTTACCTCCCAGGGACGGCACCGCATCCAGCAGCATATTGGTATAGTCGTTCTGCGAATGGTTCAGCATATGGTCGCGGTCGCCCTGATCGACGATCTCGCCGTTGCGCATGACGACGATCTTGTCGCCCATGTACGAAGCGACGCCCAGATCGTGGGTGACGATGATGATGCTCGTGCCGTATTCGTCGCGCAGGTCCATGAACTGGCGCACGATCTGCGCCTGAGTGGTCACGTCCAGAGCGGAGGTCGGTTCGTCCGCCAGCAGCAGCCGAGGCTGGTAGGTCATCCCCATGGCGATGCCCACGCGCTGACGCTGGCCGCCGGAGAGCTGGAAGGGATAGGAATTCATGATGCGGTCGCAGTCGGGCAGGCGCATGCGCTGCAGCATGGCCACGCCCTTGTCCCAGGCTTCCTTTTTGGAGATGTTTTCATGGGTGCGGATATACTCCACATAGCTGTTCCCGATGAGCCGGGTCTGGTTCATCATTGCGCCGCTGTCCTGGAAGATCATGGAGATGTCATGCCCCCGGAGGTCGCGCCACTCGGCCTGAGACAGTCTGAGAAGGCTGCGGCCTTCATAGATGATGTCGCCGGCCGTGACCTTTCCGCCTCCGGCGATCAGCCCGAGTACGGCGCGGATGACCGTGGTTTTGCCCGAGCCGGACTCGCCCACGATGGAGCAGATCTCCCCCGCGTTCAGGTCCAGGCTGACGTTTTTGACGGTGACCCTTTTCCCGTAGGAAATATCAACGTTTTTGATCTCAAGCAATGCCATCGATATTCCCCCCTTACTCATTCCGCGGGTCCAGAATATCCCGGAGCGAGTCGCCCAGCATATTGAAGACCACGACCGTGATAAAGATCGCGAGGCCCGGATAGAGCATCATCCAGGGCGCGGTCTGGATAAAGCTGCGGCCCTCGTTGAGCATCTGGCCCCATTCCGGCGTGGGCGGCTTGGCCCCGAAGCCCAGGAAGGACAGCGCCGCCAGCTCCATCATCATGGAGCCTATGTCGGTGGCCGCTGTGATCACGAGAGTGGTGACCGTGTTGGGGAACATGTATTTCCACAGCATGTAAGGCGTCTTGGAGCCGGTGACGATGGCCGCCGCCACAAAGTCTGTATGGCGGATCTTCATGACCAGGGACCGGGCCAGGCGGGCGTACTTCGGCCAGCTCACCAGCGAGATGGCGATGACGGCGTTGCGCATGCTCGGGCCCAGGATGCCGGCTACCGCTATAGCCAGCACCAGGCCGGGGAAGGCGATCATCATATCCGAGATACGCATGATCACCGCGTCGACCCAGCCTCCGAAATAACCGGCGAGGATCCCCAGGAAGGTCCCCACCACCAGGATCACCGCCACCAGGATCAGCGTGGAGGAAAGGCTGGAGCGGGCTCCGTAGATGACCCGGGCAAAGATATCGCGGCCCAGCTTATCCGTGCCGAAGGGGTGCTCGGCGCAGGGCTCCATGATCGAGTCCGCCAGGCTGCCCTTGGTGGGGTCCACGTCTCCGCAGATCTGCGGCGCCAGGATCGCCACCAGGCAGATGATGATGGCGAGAATGCCGAAGATCACGAAGGTCTTGTTGCTCAGATACTTGTTCTTTTTCTTTTCCATCTTCGTCACCTCTTCAGCCGCATCCGCGGATCGATATAGTTATAGGACATATCGACCAGAAGATTGATGACCATATAGATCAAAGCGACCCACAGCACAAACGCCTGGATCATGTTGTAGTCCAGTGTCGTGATGGCGTCCACTGCCATCTTGCCCATGCCCGGGTAGGAGAAGATGACCTCCACCACGCTGGTGCCGCCCAGCAGAGAGCCGATGGACAGGCCCAGCATCGTGATCAGCGGCAGCAGGGAGTTGGGGAACACATTGCCCCAGAGGATCTTTCTCTCCGGCACGCCGCGCGCGCGCGCGCCGACCACATAGTCGGAATGGAGCTCTTCCAATACGGCGGTACGGACCTGGCGGGTGTACTTGGCCGACATGGCGACAGCCAGCGTCACCGCCGGAAGGATCAGATCCTTGAAGCTGCCTCCGGACGAAACCACCGGCAGCAGCTTGAGCTTGACGCAGAAGACCAGGATCAGCAGCAGACCGACCCAGAAGTTCGGCAGAGAGACGCCGAAGAAGGTGATGGCCCGTACGATATAGTCGATGGGCTTGTTCTGGTTGACGGCGGAAAGCACGCCCAGAGGCACCGCCACGATCAGCATCAGCACCATGGATATCAGCGCCAGCTTCAGAGTGGGCCAAAGCCGGGAGGCCAGCAGCGAGACCACCGGCTTGCCCCAGGAGAAGGAGGTGCCGAAATCACCCTTCAGGCAGTTGCCCAGCCAGCGGAAATACTGGGTGAAGAAGGGATCGTTCAAGCCCATCTGCTCGCGGGTCTCGGCGATCAGCTTTTCATCCGGGATCAGGCCCATGGATATATACATGTCCCGGACAGGATCGCCCGGGGAGATAAACGTGAGTAAGAACGTCAGAAAACTGATGCCGATAAGAACGATCAGCATCTGCAGCAGCCGTGACGTAATGGCTTTTCTGCTCAATCAACTCTCTCCTCTCATGTGAGTTCTCTCGCGGGAGACGCCGCGAATACACGGAAAGGATACAGTGCAGCACCGTATCCTTGTCCGCGTATTAGAGGTATGCCGGATCTGCCGGCAGAGGATCGAGTCCGGGCCGGTCAGGCGGCGGGCTTGATCTTGTTGGTCAGCCAGTAGTAGTCGGCGGTGTTGATGTGCGCCTCGCCCACGTTCTTGTTGTAGGCGAAGGAGCTGGACCAGTAGCCGTCGATGATGGCCACAGCGTCGTCAATGAGGATCTGCTGCATCTTCTGCATGCAGTCCTTGCGGACGGCGGGATCGAAGTTGGACATGTACTCGGCAAACAGGGCGTCGTACTCGTCGTTCTGGTAGCGGCTGAAGTTGGTGTCGGTCACGGAGGACTCACCCCACCAGTTCTTCATGTAGTCGGTGGGATCGCCGGTGCCGACGGTGGTCCAGTTGTTGTTGCACAGGTCGAAGTTGCCCGCGCCCATCTGATCCCAGCAGTCGCCGGAGGTGGTCTCCTTCAGGTCGACGTTGATGCCGAGCTCCGTCAGGTAGAGGATGTGGGACTCGGTCATCTCGTTGAGCAGACGGCCGTTGTAGGAGTAGTAAACCAGAGTGACCTGAGCGCCGTCCTTCATCAGCTTGTCGCCGTCATAGGTGTAGCCGTTGTCGGTGAGCAGCTTCTTGGCCGCGGCCAGATCGTACTTGTAGGGGTTGTTCAGGTTCTCGTAGCCGAAGTCCAGGTTGCTGGGCAGCACGGAGAAGCCGGCCTTGTACATATTGCCGATGGTGTTGGAGTTGGAGATGGTCTCGTTGTCGATGGCCATCAGGATGGCCTGACGCAGGACCTTGTCATGGAGAGGACGGCCTTCCATGCAGTTCATCCAGCTGAAGCCAGTACGCACGCCGGGAGCGCTGTCGTAGGTCAGGTTGGGATCGGCCTGGATCAGGGCGATGTTGGAGGGGATGGAGACGTTCTCCACCAGGTCGACCTGGCCGGCCTGCAGGGCGCTGGCCTTGGCCTCGAGGCCCAGGAAGATGATGTTGACGGTGTCGTAGGGAACATCCTCGTAGTAGTAGGGGTTCTTGACCATGGTGTAGCCAACGCGGGGCTGGGCTTCCTTGACCATGTAGGGGCCGGTGCCGATGGCGTAGTAGTCCATGTCGGTGGTGGCGGCCACGTTGATGATCTCCATGATGGGGTTGGCCAGCTTGCCAGGCAGGTTGTCGTCGGCGGCGGGCAGGGTGATGGTCAGAGTGCGGGTCGCGTCGTCCGCCTCGATCACAGCGTCAAAGGAGAGATACTTCTGGGGGCCGGAGGTGCCGTTGGGGCCTTCGGTCTTGGCCCACTCGAAGGACTCTTTGACCTTGGTCGCGGTCAGCGCGTCTCCGTTGGAGAACTTGATGCCGTCCTTGAGCACGATGGTCCACACGGTGTAGTCGTCGTTGTGGCTCCAGGATTCGGCCAGCCAGGGCTCAATGGACATGCTGTCGGTGAAGTGGAACAGGCACTCGCCCACGCCGTAGCGCATGCAGTTCCAGGCGGTGTTGGTCTGGTTCATGGGGTTGATCAGGCCGTCGGAGAAGGACTCCAGGCCGAAGTTCAGGACCTTCTCTCCGCCGGCAGCGGCGGGAGCCGCGGCGGCGCTGCCGGAAGAGCTCTCGGCGGAGCCGGACCCGGCCGCGGGAGCGGCCTCGCCGCCGGAGGAGCTGCCTCCGCAGCCGGCCATCAGGCCGACGACCAGCAGCACGCTGAGAAGAAGAGCGATGGTTTTCTTCATGTTCTTTTTCCTTTCTTGTTTCTTCTTTATTATCGTATCCCCGAAGGGGTACTGACATGTTTCAGGCGGCCGAATACCCATCTCGTTACTGTCCGAAAAACAATAAACGACATGGGTCTACAGTCACTGATCTGTTCCCATGCCGTTCGGCTAACCTTCGCAAAGGCGGTACTTTTTCGATATTCCGTTGTCGTCCGCAGGTGTCAGCGCTCGCTGTCCTGCATGTAGATGTGCCCGTATTTATCTTCCGGCTTTTTTGATTCCTTCGCTTTCCCTATCCGGGGAAACAGCTTGCGGACCGTTTCGGCCAGGCGCAGGGCATCCTCTCTTTCCTCATCCGAAAACGAGATCCGGATCTTCATTTTACGCCCCCTTACTTTTCGTTTCAGGGTATATATGCCATGCCGTAAAGGCTGAAAGGGCAATAAAAGCCGCCGCCCGAGGAGGAGGAGGACGACGGCTAAGGGAGTAGGCATGTGAAAAACAAATCGCCGCCTGCGTGTCTGCAGACGGCGTGATGGAATGACGCGCAAAGCGGCAGCCGGGCCCCTCGTGAGGGCGGGCGTTTTCATCCATCGCTCCGGAGATCCGCAGAGCTTAAATGACACCGGCAGAGCCGGCGAAGATCAGGCAAGTATTCTGACTGATCGCGGGGCGGATGCCCGATCCCGAAGCGCCTTCCCGGTCGCCCAGTGGCACTCTGCTTCGGAATGCTGATCGCGAAACACAGCAACGGCCTTGTGTGGGATTCTGACCCGACTTCCATGACCTGATCCTTCAGATTGTATTGAATTATAACAACCTGCCTTCGAAACGTCAACAACATGCGTTGCCGGGGCGGCCTTCCTCCTTATTTTTCCTATAATTTAACGCTTACTTTACTACATTTTATGCGAATACTGCAGTGTGTGCCTGAACGGCCGGCCATTCTGCACGTCACGCGAGCGCGAAAAACCGCTCGATCCCGGCCTTTGTAATCCGGCGCGGTGTCGTACGCCGCATGTTTTCACCGGTCTCCTCCGTAATAGTCCAGGCAAAGCATGGTGAGATCGTCGAACTGCTCGGCGTCCCCGACGAATTCGTTCACATCGTGACGGACCGCTTCCAGGATCGCCCTGGGCGGAGCCTTCGGATCCCGGTTCAGCGCCGCGAGCATCCGGTCCTTTCCGAACATCCGGTTGTCCCGGTCCGACGCCTCGGGCAGTCCGTCCGTGTAAAGGAACAGCTTGTCCCCCGGCTCCAGCCGGATCTCATATTCCGGGTAGGTCATAGCGTCCATCCCGCCTATGACGAATCCGTGTCTGTCCTTGAGCAGCGAGAAACGGCTGTCCCTCATCAGCGCGGGGTACTCGTGCCCCGCGTTTGCGGCCGTGATTTTGCCGGTGCTGATCTCCAGGATGCCGAGCCATACCGTAACGAACATCTCCGCCTTGTTGTCCGAACACAGGCCCTCGTTCGTTTTTGTGAGGATCTCCGAGGCGCTCTTGCCGAGCATCGCGCAGGACTTTATGATCACCTCCGAGATCATCATAAACAGCGCGGCCGGTATCCCCTTCCCGCTGACGTCCGCGATCAGCAGGGCCAGGTGATCCTCGTCGATCAGGAAGAAATCGTAAAAATCCCCGCCGACCACTCTCGCCGGTTCCATGGACGCGTAAATGTCGAATTCCTTCCGCTCCGGGAACGGCGGGAACGTCTGCGGCAGCATGCTCCGCTGGATACGTCCCGCCATGTCCAGCTCCGTTTTGACGCGCTCCTCCTGTGATGTGATGGTCTTGATCTGCTTTTCATGCTCGGATATGGTCTCCTCCATGTCCGCCATGATCCGGCTCAGATCCTCCAGCTCATCGCGCGTGTGTATATCCAGCCGGGCAAAGCACGGTTCCTCCGAGCCCTCGGCCTTTCCGCGGACATAGGCCTCCGCCGCTTCGGAGATCGAACGGACCGGCTCGGCGACGTCTTTGCGCATGCGCTTTCGGGCGTACAGCGCGACAAACAGCGAGACGACCAGTATGCCGACCGTAACGCACAGCAGATAGCCGCCCATCTCGCGGATCACGTTGTTCAGCGTCAGGTCCACAAAAACATAGGCAAAGGTCTCCCCCGCCCTGTCAACGACAGGGTAAGCGGCGGCGCAGTACCAGCCCAGCTCCTCCGACCGGTCCAGATCGTAGAGCATCCCCTCGCCGTCCCAGTCCAGGTATGTACGTATGCTTCTCTCGGACAGCTCCTCCCATTCTCCGGGCTCAAAATGATCGACCTCCCCGGGGTCCGCCATATATACCAGCGCTCCGGTCTCCTCGTCGATCATGGCGATATAGACGTCGTCCACACCCATGATGAAGCTCTCCAGAGCGCGAATCAGCGAGTCCCGGGTATCTTTTTCGGTCCCGGTTTCTCCGCACAGGAAACGGTCGCGGTATTCCTGCGTGCCCGTCATGGCGCGTTCCTCCGGAGTCATGCTTCTGTAGATCTCCATGATCTTCTTCGCGTACGGCTCGGCTCCCGTTCCGTTTTCCACGGACATGGAGGCGTGGAGAGCGGTATTGTACGCATGGTGGATGAACATGCGGATCATCTGGTTGCTGTACACGCCCAGGCCTATGGCCAGCGATACGAGCCCCAGCACGGCGCAGCTGATCACTGCGGTCCACGTGGTCTTTCCTGCGATCGATTCTCTTCTCACGATTCCGCTCCTCCTGTCATCGGACGTTCTTTTCGCGGGAAACGGCGCACAGCGCCTCTATCCTCGCGATCGCGGCGTCCGGGTCCGTCTGTGTCCTGACCGCGTCGCGCATCGCCAGAACGTTCCTTTTGATCTCGCCGTCCCCGGCGACCTCGCAAACGGCGCGGTAAAGCTCCTTCCCCCGGCTGGGGAAAGACCTCACCCGTTTCCCGAGGCCCAGCTCCGTGATCCGCCGGGCGTTGGTGATCTGGTCGTTCATAAACGGCATGGCCACCATGGGCACGCCCTCGTACAGGGCCTCGTTGACGCTGTTCATGCCGCAGTGGGTCAGAAACACATCCGCATGGCGCAGCACCTCGATCTGCGGGACGAAGGAATAGGCATAGATATTGCCCGGTATCCGCCCCAGCGTCTCCGGGCGGATCTTCCCCGTGTTCAGGATCACGGAGAGAGGCTTTCCGCCGAACGCGCGGATGCATTCCTTGCAGAAACCCCGGTTGCTGATGATGCTGCCCAGCGAGATATACACCACCGGCCCGGTCATCCGATCCCAGGGGATCTCCCTGTCGGAGGGGGAGGCGGCGGGTGGCGGGACCAGGAACAGATAGCTGTCGTCGAAGGAGCCCCGGCAGTCCTGGAAGGCTTCCGGCACGTATACGAGGTTCAGCTCGGGCGTGCTTTCCAGAATACCGCGGCGCAGATCGGACCGGGCAAAACCCATGGACCTCGCGTCGGTATCCGTAAGGACCTGCCGGTCGATCAGCTTCGCCGAGATTTTGAACAGGGCCGGGGCGCGGCGCCAGGTCTCCCGGGACCAGGCCGGCTGAGACCACTGCCGCACGCAGGGGATCCCTCTTCTCCTCGCGATCTCTATGCCAGGGTAGAAAAACATCTCATAGAGCAGCAAATCGTAACTGTCCGGCAAAGACATCGCCGTATCGAAAGCGGCGCGAAAGCATTTTCTTTTTATCTGTTCGTCGCCGAGGCTCTCCGGAAAATCCCTGTACGGGATGAAGTCCGCCCCGGTCTCCCCGATCCTGCGGCGAAAGCTCTCCGCGTTCACGTATGTTACCCTGTGCCCCCTTCCGACCAGCGCCTTTGCCAGCGGAAGCGTCGGGTTCGTATGCCCCGAGTAGGGCAGGTTGACCATCAGGATCTTCATTATTCCTCCGATCCGCGCGCTCTGCGGAGAGCGGCGGCTCCGTCCGCGGCCGATTCGCCGCGCCTGGGCCGCGTGTCGGCGCAGGCCCTCTCAGTTTCCGGGTTCGGAATTATCCTCAGCCAGGAGAAAACGCAGGAACTCCGGCAGGTACTTTCCCCAGGCCGCCTCGCTGTGGGTCTGGCGGGTATCCATCAGGAGCATCATGTCCTTTCGGGTCAGGCCCTTCTCCTTGAGCTTCCTGTATACGGCGATGACATAGCCGAAGCTGGTCACGTCGATGCCCTGATCGCCGTTATAAAACGCCAGCCGGTGTCCCTTCAGTTTTTCGAAGTCATATTCATCCAGCTCCCGGAGCATGTTGTCGAGATCGAACATGGGGAAGCCGGGCGAACAGATGATGGCGCGTCCGAAGACCTCGGGGTACTTGAGGATCATATAATACGAGCAGGAGCCGCCCGCAGAGATGCCGCCGACACAGGTGTTGTCCGGGTCGCTCAGCGTCAGGAAATTGGCGTCGATCATCGGCTTGAGCGTACTGACAATGAATTCGGCGTAAAGGTCCGTGGTGCTGGGCTCGTCGATGACCGGGATCCGGAAGCCGTTGACCTCGATGCCGCGGCCGCCTCTCTTCAGCGGGGGCGTCAGCTCCGCGCCGCGGTCCTCGCCCGTGTCGACGGCCACGACGATGGCGGAAATACCCTCGGCCCGGAGTGAGGTCAGCGCCCGGTCGGCGTGAAGCTTGTATTTTCCGTCTCCGGTCTCGAACACACCCTGCCCGTCGTGCAGATAGATCACGGGGAAGCGCTTCACCCCGTCATAGTCTTCGGGCAGCCACACGCGGATCGTACGGCGGCGGTGGTCGGGATAGGGGATCATTTCCGTCTCAAAGGTCTGCAGGGTGCCGCTGGGGATCAGCTCGGGGGATCCGAAGGGAGTCAGTGTCATTTCCGGTCGCGTCCTTTCCTTATATTATTACGGATCTATCTTAGCACACACGGCGCGGGAGAAAAAGCCCGAAACCGAAAATCCGGCGCGGGAAAGCCTCCTGCGCCGGATACCATATTAATATTTATATCGGCACGGGAACAAAGCCCCGGCCGGTCAGCTCCCAGATCTCCCGGAAACCCGTTTCCCGCAGCAGGGCTTCCGCCCGGGGAAAAGCGCAGGCCACCGTGTCGGCGCTGTGCGCGTCGGAGGTCACCAGGACCCGGGCTTCCCGCGCCTTCAGTTCCCGCAGCAGTTCTGCCGATGGGTACGGAACGCTGCGCCGGCCGCGGGCGATGGCGCCGGTGTTCACCTCAAAGATCTTGTCTGCCCGGCACAGCAGCTCCAGGGCTTCCATGGCCGCCTCCCGAAAGCGGCGGGAGCCGGCGTCGAAGATCCCCGGCTGCTCGTCGAATTTGGTCAGCAGGTCAAAGTGGCCCACGATATCGACGAACCCGCATCGGGCCAGCGCTTCGTACTGCGCGAACCAGGCCTCGGCCAGGGAGTCCCTGTCGCCGCCGAAGACCTCGTCGATCGCCCGGAGCGTCGCCTCCGGAGACTCATCGACCGTAAGACGCGGCGCCGCCGGGCCGAGATGGTGGATCGAGCCGATCACATAGTCGCCGCCCTCGGGCGGGGCGGACAGCAGATCCCATTCAAGCCCCGCAAAAACCTCGAGCCGGCCGGCCATCGCGCTTTTCGTCTCTCTCACCTTCGCGAGCCATTCCTCCCGGGAGCGCTCCGTCATCGCCCAGTCGTTCTCATAGGGCAGCACGCTGTGGCCGGAAAAGCCCAGGCTCGTCAGTCCCGCATCGGCCGCCGCGATCGCCATTTCCATGGGGGTGTTTGCCCCGTCGTCGTACACGGTATGGGTGTGCAGGTTCTGACGGATCACTTCATTTTCTCCTGTTTGACCTTGCTGTCGATAACATGGCGCGAGGCGAGCTCCATTTTCAGGTCATCGAGAGAGATCCCCGCCTCCGTCATCAGCACCATCGCGTGATAGGCGAGATCCGCCAGCTCGTAGACCGTATTGGGTTTGTCCCTGTCCTTGGCCGCGATGATGACCTCCGTACACTCCTCGCCGATTTTTTTGAGAATCTTGTCCAGGCCCTTTTCAAACAGATAGGAGGTGTAGGATCCGGCCGGAGGGTCCTCTTTTCGGCCCTTCAGCAGTTCCATAAGCGACTCGCAGCTGAACGCGGGCGGAGTTTCTCCCTCGAATATACGCTCGCCGAAGCAGGAGTCCGTGCCGAGATGACAGGCAGGCCCGTCCTTTACGACCTCCACGACCAGCGCGTCCCGGTCACAGTCGGCGGTGATGGAGACGATATGCTGATAATTGCCGCTGGTCTCGCCTTTAAGCCACAGCTCATTGCGGCTGCGGCTCCAGAAACAGGTGAGGCCCTTATCCATGGAGATGCGCAGGCTCTCCCGGTTCATGTACGCAAGAGTGAGGACCTTTCCGCTCCCGGAATCCACAACGATCGCGGGAATGAGGCCCTTTTCGTCATATTTCAGTGCGTCGATATCAAACATGGCTTATCTCCTTACCGGAATGCCGCTGCGGGCAAGTTCTTCCTTCAGGGCCGGGATCTCCACCTCGCCGAAGTGGAAAATAGAGGCGGCCAGCCCCGCGTCCACCTTAGGGAGGGTCCGGAACAGCGTGACAAAATCTTCGGCGCTCCCCGCTCCGCCCGAGGCGATCACGGGAACGGAGACGATGTCGCACACGGCCGCGAGCATTTCCAGATCGAAGCCGCGCTTTACACCGTCCGTGTCAATGGAGTTGAGAACGATCTCTCCCGCCCCCATATCCACGCCCCGGGCGATCCACTCCAGCGCGTCCAGCCCGGTGTCCTCGCGTCCGCCCTTGGCAAATACGCGAAAGCGGCCTCCGACGCGCTTCACGTCCACCGACAGTACCACGCACTGGCTTCCGTAGCGCCGGGCGGCGGCGGAGATGAGCCCGGGATCCCGGATCGCGCCGGAGTTCACGCTGACCTTGTCCGCGCCGCACTTGAGCACGCGGTCGAAATCGTCCGTCGTATTGATGCCTCCGCCCACCGTGAGCGGAATAAACACTTTTGACGCCGTCTCGCGCAGGATGTCGGTGAACAGCTTCCGCCCCTCGGCGGAGGCGGTTATATCGTAGAAAACCAGCTCGTCCGCACCGCAGCGGGAATAGTATTCGGCCAGCTTCACCGGGCTCGACACATCGGCGAGCCCCAGGAAATTCACACCCTTGACGACCCTTCCGTCCCGGACGTCCAGGCAGGGGATGATGCGTTTTGTGATCATTTTGCTTCCCTTATGGCCTCCCTCAGGTCGATCGCGCCGACATAATACGCCTTTCCCACGATGGCTCCGTGCATGCCCATGTCCCGCAGAGCGCGGATATCGTCGAGTGAAGATACGCCGCCCGAGGCAATGATATCCAGATCGAACCGCTCGCCGAGCTCCCGGTACAGAGCCCGGTTCGTGCCGCTCATGGCGCCGTCCTTGGAGATGTCGGTACAGATCAGCGTACGGATCCCCAGGCTCTCCAGCCGGCCGCAGAAATCGAAGCAGGACACGGAGCTCGTCTCCGTCCATCCGCGCACGGCGATGAAGCCGTCGCGCACGTCGACCCCCGCTGCGACTCTTCCGGGGAACAGCCGCGCCATGTTCTCCAGAAAGTCCGGGTTTTCAATGGCGGCGGTGCCCAGGATGACCCGGGCGGCGCCCGCGTCGAGATACCTCCGGACCGCTTCCTCCGAGCGGATCCCTCCCCCGATCTCTACCCGGAGCGACGTCTCCCCCGCGATCTTCGCTGCGGTGGGAAAATTCGGCGTCCCTCCGTCCTTTGCCCCGGCCAGGTCGACCAGGTGGATATATTCCGCGCCGGCCGCCTCAAAATCCCGGGCCACGGAGAGCGGATCGTCGCTGTAAACGGTCATTTGGGCATAATCGCCCCGGAACAGCC
>JAEEGL013329611.1_pt1 | contig 13476 bp, 12 predicted proteins | sample 9134231 | NCBI WGS metagenome assembly JAEEGL01 (sample SAMN16246548, study PRJNA631951) | gut metagenome | biome: gut microbiome; feature: rumen; material: fiber-attached | host: Bos | place: Iran: Karaj | collected 2018-10
GGAAGGTCTCCGTAAACCTCGTCTGTAGATACCTGATGATATCTCTGGATACCGTACTTACGGCAAGCGTCCATGAGTACCTGTGTACCGAGGATATTTGTCTGAAGGAATATCTCAGGATTCTCGATTGAGCGGTCAACGTGTGACTCTGCTGCGAAGTTTACAACGATATCAGGCTTTTCTTCCTCGAAAAGCTTGTAGATAGCATCTCTGTCGCAGATATCTATCTTTACAAAACGGAAATTCGGATTCTTCATTACAGGCTCAAGTGTTGAAAGATTGCCTGCATATGTAAGCTTGTCCAGACAAACTATCCTGTAGTCAGGATATGTGTCCAGCATATGGAAAACGAAATTTGAGCCGATAAATCCGGCACCGCCGGTAACGAAAATTGTCATATATTTATCCTCCGATTCAGAAAAAATATTTGCCGTCTGCTACATTCTTCAAATGCTGTCCATACGGGGATTTACCGTATTTCTCCGCAGACTTAATCAATTCTTCTTTTGTTATCCATTCATTCTTGAACGCTATTTCTTCAGGAGCCGAAATAACTATTCCCTGTCTGTTCTGAACCATTTTTACAAAATCAGACGCATCAAGCAGGCTGTCCATTGTTCCTGTGTCCAGCCATGCAAAACCTCTTCCCAAAGTTTCAACGTCAAGTCGTTCCTCTTCAAGATACATCTCATTCAAAGAAGTTATCTCCAGCTCACCGCGTGCAGAAGGAACTACCTTTTCTGCTTTCTGGCACATACCCGAAGGATAAAAATACAATCCTGTAATTGCATAATTGCTCTTGGGCTTAGCAGGCTTTTCCTCTACGGAGAGGACCTTCTTGTTTTCATCAAACTCAACTATGCCGAAACGCTCGGGATCATTAACATAGTATCCGAAAATAGTTGTTCTGTTATTGATCTCAGCATTTTCTCTTGCTGAACGCAGCATATTCTTAAATCCGTTGCCATAAAAAATGTTATCGCCAAGTACTAAAGCACACGCATCATCACCGACAAATTCCTTGCCGATAATAAATGCCTGAGCAAGTCCGTCAGGACTCGGCTGTACCTTGTAGCTGAGATTTATTCCGTACTGAGAACCGTCTCCGAGTAATCTCTCAAAGTTAGGAAGATCAGTAGGTGTGGATATTATAAGAATATCCTTTATCCCTGCCAGCATAAGTGTTGACAGCGGATAATATACCATTGGCTTGTCATAAACAGGAAGCAGCTGCTTCGATGTTACCATTGTCAATGGATAAAGTCTTGTACCGGAACCTCCGGCTAAAATTATACCTTTCATATTCCACTTACCTTATAAACGATCTGAATGATTCAATATTATTCTTATAGCCTGTTACATCGCCCTTGAAAATACTTGAGGTTCCTGCAACAAAAATCTCTGCTCCGCATTTTTTAAGCTTAGCGCCGTTCTCGGGAGTAATATTTCCATCGACCTCAATGGTGATATTTTCTTTGCCGCTCTTAACAAAGAGATCATGTATCTTCTGAGCCTTCTTTATAGTACTTGGTACTATCTTCTGACCTGCAAATCCAGGATTTACCATAAGAAGATTTACGCCGTCAATATAATCAAGCACTTCTTCAAGAACATATATAGGTGTTGCAGGGTTGATCGCAAGAAATCTTTTACAACCATATGGAAGGAGCCAGTCAAGTGCTCTCTGCACCTGATATGTGCTTTCATAATGGATAGACACGATATCCGTCTCTTTTATTCCGATCCATTGCAGCTTATACTCGGGATTCAGGATCATCAGATGAAGATCGAGCGGGATATCTGTTAATTTTCTAAGCTCTCTTATATAATCTACACCCAATCCGAAATTAGGTACAAATTCACCGTCCATTACATCAATATGCAAATAGTCGATTTTTTCCTCTTCAAATACTTTTATAGTATCTGAAAGGTGCTCCAGATTTGAACACATCATTGATGCAGAAATCTTACTCATTGGTATACATCCTTTCTTGTCATTATTTATTCCAAACAGTCATTACTTTACAATACGGCTCTTTATGATCAAGCATTAATTTCAAGCCTTCATCCAGGTGATCCTGATCAAACTTATGAGTTATTAAAAACTCTACATTGAGCTCGTTATTTTTAAGCGACTCAACAACTGATGTCCAATCGCAGGCAGCATTGCTCTCATATGCCGAATTCCACGTTCCGACTACATGAAGCTGTTTTCTGAGTATACGCCAGTATGTATTCTGAGAAAGATTTATGTCACCTTCAGGGTTGCCCATCAATACAAGGTTTCCGCCTGCTTTAACGATGTTTATCGACTTGTCAATAGCAGAATTTGAACCGACAGCCTCGATCACAACGTCATATTCTTCATTGATATCATCAATAAGCTTATAATCTATGCCGTCGATCTTTTTGGCAATATCCGCTTTATTCATATTACGGCCTAAAACAGTAACATTTTTCTTACTAAACTTATGTGCCCACTGTGCTGCGGCAAATGCTATCATTCCTGTTCCGATTATAGCAACTTTATCTCCTTCATTTACAGTTGTTTGCTTTACAGCGTGCAAAGCAACAGAAAGAGGTTCAAGCATTGCTGCTGTCTCAAACGCAACATTTTCAGGCAGCTCCACCAGATTCCATATCGGAACTGCAACATACTCAGCAAAGCCGCCGTCACGTCTTGAGCCTACATAGTCATAGTTTGCGCACATTTCATAATGACCGTTTTTGCACGATTCGCATTTTCTGCAGGGGATAAGCGGGAAAATACCTACTCTTTTTCCAATCATATCTTTCTCTGAATCATCAAATACATCTTTTACTACGCCTGAAAATTCATGTCCCGGGATCGTAGGGAAATGATATGTTCCTTTTTTAAATATTCTCGGGATATCAGAGCTGCATATTCCTGCTGCCTTAACTTCTATCAAAGCCCAGCCCGGTGAAAGCTCTGGAACATTAACATCTTCATACTTTAAATCATTTACTCCATGCAAATTATATGCCTTCATTTTCATTCTCCTTTTATCTTATAATATCTTTCCAAATCAGCGGGAGTAGTGAGTTTAAAATTGTTCTCATCGCCATCTATCATTTTGATACTGAATCCATGCTGAAAAGCGATCTGGCTTGTTCCTCTTATTTCACCCAGTTCATCTTTTGAAAGATCTTTATTGATCTCATAATATTTATGTAAAAGAAAGGCTTCCGGTGACTGACCCGCAAAAAGAGTATCTCTGTTCAGAAGAGCAGTAACAACTTTACCGTCATCGCTTTGATATATAGTATCCTTTACCTCTAAAACAGGCATAGCACCATCATAGTGGTCTATTGCCTCAAGGCAGGCATTTATAGTATCAAACGTTACAAATGGACGTACCGCGTCATGTATTATGACCTTGTCTATTTCACTTTCCGACATAGTCATACAGACCTTCAATCCATTTAGAATAGATTCCTGCCTTGAATCACCGCCTGTAGTTATTGAGCATACCTTGGTAAAGTTATTGTCAGCACACCATTCGGAAATTTTATCTTTCCATGCATCTGCTGCTACAACTATGATCTTATCAATATTTTCACATTGTTCAAAAACATATAATGTATCAATTATTATCGGGACTCCGTTACGTTCAATATACTGCTTCGGTATATTGCTTTTCATTCTGGAACCTACTCCACCTGATAAAATAATTGCGTAATTCATCTTCCACCTCTATATTATTTCCATTTTTCTTTAAGCCACATATATGTCTTTTCAGTAGCACAGCCATGATCATAACAGCCTATCTGTTTATGATATGTCTCGATTTTTCTCAGATAATCCTGTTCGTCAAAACACTCGATCGCATTTTTAAATTCATCGAGTGTGACACCGTACGGAAACGGCTGTTTATCTATACTCATATAAAAGCCCTGTTCCTTATCATACTTATCCATATCAGGAACAAACAGGAATATAGGCTTTTTCATCAAACTGAAGTCATAGCTGCATGAAGAATAATCCGTGATAAGAATATCAGATGCACAGAGTAATTCCTGCATATCGGGATAGTCTGTTGCAATGATAACATTTTTATCTTTTACATCAAATGTCATAGTGTGATGCGCCCTGAATAAGAAAACAAACTCCTTATTGAATTTTTTATTCAGCAGATCAACGCACTTAAAGATCTCAGCGATCTGAGACTGATTAAATTCAGCTGAATTAGCATTTCCTCTGAATGTAGGTGCATAAAGTATGATCCCTGTTTTTTCATTCCTTTGAATATTCAGACTTTTATATACTTTATCGGCAATAGACTCATTATGAGAAAAGAGGATATCATTTCGAGGCATACCAACAGGCAGTAATTCGCCCTTATAGTGGAATGAATCCCTGAACAGCTTCTTATCGACAAACTCCGAGGTCGAATTAAAGGCTGTATATTTTTTATTCTGTATCTTAAAGAAATACTTATCATATGGATTTGGTGACTTTGAAGCAAAGCACACGCGCTTCATACAGCCGCCGCCGTGCCATGTGTTTAAAACTATCTGTTTTTTTCTTAAAGGCAAAAACGAACTCAAATGATTATTGGTAATAATAGTTTTAGAAGTACAAAAATAGAAAAAGAACTTTATAGATTTGCGGGGTATTATCAGATCACACTGAACTGACTGCTTATCATCATATAAAGCCCATATGGTTTTAACGGACGGATCTTTTTCCTTAATATACCTGCACAGGTATAAAGGATTATCAGCGACCTGCTTTCCATCAAAACTCAGAAAAAGCACCTGCTTACGTTTCAATGGGAATATCCATAAAACCTTCAATATATTTTCAATAAATATCGTAATAAGGTATTTGACTTTTAATTTTATACTTCTCATTTTAAGCTCCCTTTTCACCACAAAGTTATGCACTTTTCTTTAATAGTCTATTGAACAGCTTCATAATATCCGATGAGTATACTATGACCAGAAGGGCCATTATTATCAATTCAGGTATATAAAGCTTTTTGACTTCAAAGACTGCCTGTGCGGACAGCGCTGCCCATGCAGCAACGGCTTTTATCATAAACTTACTCTCTATGATACCATTTAAAGCTTTATATCTTAATAAGAATATTAGGAAACTGGACAGTACAGTTGCAACTACAACGCCCTGATTTCCAATGGTATTCAATAAGATAACATTAAGAATAACATTAACTATACCGCCAATAATCGTTGAAGCAGCAATTGACTTTGTATTATATTGCGACGATAAAATAGGAGCAATAAATGCCGCAGCAGCTGTAATGATACTGCTGATTATCAGCATCGGTACAAATTCCCAGGCACTGTAAAAATCCGTTTTGAAAATAACTTTTGATACAGGTCGGGTAAGTATTATAGTAACAGAAGCGACCATTACCAGGAATATATTCAGTATCTGGAATATATTATTATAGTATGTTTTTGATCCCTTGCTGTCATATTCCTTAATTGCAGATATCTGCCATGCCTGAATAAAAATGCCGTAAACAACTGTCAGGATACTCGGTATCTTATAAGCGACGGACAAAAGTCCGTTAAGATCCATTCCCTTGAAATACGTGATTATGTATTTATCCGAAGTATTATTCAGCCACCAGCCTATACTGGTAAGTATCAATGGTGCAGAATACAATATGATACGCTTTTCAAGCTCTTTATTGGTTGCCCAGTATACTTTAAAGCCATATGGTGCCCATAAAACGATCAGCAGGAACACAGCAGGGACCAGCTGACCAAGTATATTTGCGATAAAGAAGCCTGTTAAACGCATCTTGAATACGATAAGCAGCAAAACGCATAATCCGACATTCGTTAACGTTCCGATAACGCCTGATACAGCCATATACTTAACTTTATCCACGCTCTTTGCAAACTGTATCATATATTGATTGACCATATATGATACATAGTAGATGATTATGTATAGGACGTATTTTTTTAACAGCGAATAACTGATTATAAAGCTTAACGAGACTGTTCCGACTGAAAACAATGCTATTCCTATAAGCAGATACTTAACATTTATACAAACAACTTCTTTTAAACTTACATCTTTTTCAAGTGCAAACCTAAGAAGACCATCTGTGACATCTAATGTAAGAACGGGAACTAAAAGCTGGATCGTTGTATATATCAGATCATAAAAACCGTATTCATCGGTTTTAAGAATATTTGTATATAATGGAATGAGCAAAAAAACAAGGATCTTGGAAGAAAAATTGCCTATAGCAAGAACTCCTGTGTTTTTCAATAACTCTTTATATCTTCCATTTTTTACTTTTTTCATTTTCTCACCAACATACGAATGAAATTTTATTTACAAGTGTATTTAAGATCATTGCAGCTATATTTTTCTTGATATAAAAAACGCACATAACAGTAAAGCATATGCTGCCGAGATCAAAATACAAAGCAGTTTCTTTTCAATATTAGCTTTACTCCAGAACGCCGAAAAGAATATCATTATAAACGGCATAAGCGAATAATAATGCCTGAAGATATTGATAGATGTAACTATTGTTATCAAAAACAGCGACAATGTACCCAAATACAGTATCTTGTCATCTTTTTTGTCGAATAAATACATACATGATCCTACGGAAACAGGGCATAATGTTAAATTCAGATTTGCAACCACAGAATACCATGAGTTCAGATCTCCCATTACATTGATAGGGGAAACTGTCGCAAAAATATATGCAAATGGCAGCTTGTAGATCTGGAATATAGAATTGACCGTCAAAAAAGATATAGTATTTGAAGCTAATTCTTCACCTCGGTTATCTACATACGCCCCCAGCTTATACGCTATGATAGATCTGAAAGCTACATATAAAAACAGCATACATACAGCGATCACGCCCAATAGTATCTTTTGCTTATTGCTAAGCTTTTTAAGATCTGGATTGATCGCTATCCAGAATGCTACCGCCACTATCAATACCGTAAAACCGCTTCGTAAAAGCAGCATGGCAATGATAGCTCCAATAACACATAAATATTCAGGCTTTTTCAGCTCACGTATTTTTCTGTATTTTGCAGCTTTGGCAAATACAAAGAAGATCAGGAACAAAAATAAATGATCTTTATAAGCAAAACACGAAAAGATCGCAGGATAAGGAAGATATGCAAATAGTCTTGATGATAGTAAAGCTACCTTTTTGCCATATATTAAGCTTGCATACTGATATATATATATTACAGACAGTGAACTTAAAAGCATCGTAAATATTCTTACTGACCATACTGAGCGGAATATATATACAAAACCGCAGCAAATATAATACCAGAGCGGAGTAGCCGCAAAAGCACCTTCATTTTTAACATTATATCCTACCCAATCCTGTAAAGAGGCATAGGATTTTAAAAACGCATCAAAATCAAAAAGGCTTTTTGCGGATCGTGCATATCTGGAAGCACCTTCCAAATATCTCCAGTCATCAACCTTGAAATTTGAACTAATAAAGCCGCTTTCCATTTTACTGTAAAAGACAAGGATCAAAATAAGAAAAAACGCCCTCAGAATGAAAGCATTCCAAAAAACTTTATTTACTGTCCGAGATCTATAAGCCGTATTGTATTTATAATACGCTTTTTCCAGAAGAACACTATTTTTTATCAAGACATTTCTCTCCATTATTGTACGATCGCCCGGATCTGCACAAAATCAAAAAATCTTTTTTAATAATTCCTGCCAATCCTTTGCAAACGGCTGCTCTACAGGGGCTACGCTATGTTCATCAAACTGAAAATCGCCCTTCAGAATACCCTTGATCGCTTCTGCCAATTCTTTTTCGGCATAAGGATCAAAAAAAGCCACCTTATCATAATTACCGACTGTTTCATGTGCATAAGGCAGATCAGCAACAAGCATCGGCTTCTTGAATGCCTCATATTCTGTTATAGGCAAGCCCCATGTTTCGAGCACAGAAGGGAATATCAGATAATCCGACTCTGCATACTTTTTCATCATCTCATCGCGTTTTACCAGACCGAGCCACTTGATATTGCTTACATCAGCAAACTCTTTTCTGATCATAGAAGAATAAGCATTTTCGCTTCCGTCGATCGTAAGCCAAACTTCAAATTTATCCTTATATTCTTTCAGAGCTCTGCACGCCTTGCATATAACTTCAAAGTTTTTAAACGGACGAGGATAAGCCGAGTATATAAATACTTTCTTATTTCCGTCATGAATACATTCATTTGTATTCTCGAGAACATTCACTTCAACGTTAGGACGGGCAACAATTATATTCTCTATCCCGAACATTTTTTTGAATTCTTTTCTGAGCCAATCCTGCTGAACAATAACTGCGGTATTCTTTTTTATATTTATCTTGTAGAAATACTTATAGAATACTGACATCAGATAGTTTGTCTTGCTCAATTTCCATATATTCTTTGACCTTTTAAGGAACGGAGAAGGATTATGGCAGTAAACATATCTCTTTTTTGCTTTGACATTCGGAGTCATATCATGTACAGAGAACCATACATCTATCTTACGCTTCTTTGAAAAACTTTTAAAATAGACATATTCATAATACAATCTGAACAGATAGCTCTTTCTCGAACGAGGAAGCTCCAACAATTCGATCTTATCTTTATACTCCTTAAACAGCTCTGTTTTATGTACAAAAGCAATTATATGATACCTGATATGATAATCATTCTCTATCAAAGCATCAAGCAGATCTTTATATACGGATAAAGGGCCGCCATTATAAAGATTGATGCCTGAAATTACCAACGTTTTCTTCATCACTGTTTTACCCATTTCTTCTCCTCGGGAGACCATTTTTTGATGATTCTCGCAGGTGAGCCTGCAACAATACAATTATCCGGTATATCTTTGGTAACGACACTGTTTGCGCCTATAACACAGCCGGAGCCTATTTTAACTCCTTTTAGTATAACAACGTTTTCGCCTATCCAGACTCTGTCACCGATCCTGACAGGAGATGTTACCAGCTTACGCTTGTTCGGAACAGTATCAGGCGAATCATGCTGTGCGCCGCCATACGAACCGTGACTTGTATCGCTGATAAAGCACTTTGAAGCGATTAGGACGTTATTACCTATCTCGACCTTTTCATGCGCTACAATATGAGTCATATCGCCAAATTCGCAGTTATCGCCAATAAACAGTGTCTTTTCGCTGCCTTTCAGATCAAACCTGCAAAAACGTCCTGTTGTCAAGCCTTTACAGCCTGTCATTGAGCTCTTTCCTCTTATGTATATGGGTCTTCTGATAAAACGTGCCTGACTCATTGTAATTTTAGTCATAACAAGTGAATACACATTTTTTATAAATTCTGAAAAAGAATACTGACTAACCATATATACTCCCTATCGTAAAACTTCCAGGATCCAATTCTTCAAAGAATACTTTTCATACATTTCGTCTGACAGCATAACATACGGCTTTTCAAAAAAAGCTTCGTCAATAGTCGGATCTTTACGATCTATAATAAGAATATTGTTTTCGTTATAGAAATCGTAGTTGACAATATCCTTATTCGTAGTAATAAGCTTTCTCTTCAAACCAAGAAGCTCGATTGAACGCATTGTAAGACCATGCTGTCCTCTGTTTTCAATATCAATAACACATTTTGAATCTGCATATATCTTATACAGTTTTTCAAAGGGAAGCATCTTAAACCTGACATCGCTTATATTTACATCAGCAAAATCCTTGTTAAGAAGCTTATATTTATAATAGACAAGCTTGTGCGGAACAAAAAAATAAGAAAAACACTTTCTATTTTTCTTTTCACAAGCAGACATAACAGATTTTACGATCTTTATTCTGTCATCATGACCTGTTCCGATAAAGCTCAGATCATATTTAAGATCATCACTGTTCGGATCCTTGCTGTCCTTCGGAAGATACTCGTTATAGTAGTACAAAGGAAGGAAGCTGATCCTGTCCTTATGTGCTTCATAATCAATACGGTCAAAGGTATACACCTTATCGTAGAAAGGCCATTTTTTATCTATTCCCTTGGTGTTTGTCTTATTCATTCCGTCCCACATATAAAGAATGATCTTAGCATTCGGAAATGCTTCTCTCATTCTTTTCAGTGAAGCAGCAGGTGTATATTCACCGCGTATAACCAGAATACGGTCATAATTCTTCTGGCGTAATTTATCAATCTGCTCACAGTAATACTTATGTATCACCTTCTGATAAAAGCCTACCTGAAGTCTGCCCAGTGTCTTACAGACAAATCCGTTATTCGGTTTATCATTAATGTAATCAACTTCGGCTCCGAGCTTCTTCATTTCACTTACCATTCCGTCTGAATATCCCGGAAGTGCAACTAAAAGTACCTTTTTTCCTTCAAGAGAATCGAGCTTTTCATTGGCTGTCATTTTTTTTAAAGCAGATACACCTGAATCACTGCCTTCTGTCAGCTTTATAGACTTTTCAAGATTATATATCTGATAATTCTCCTTATAAGCGCTCATACTCTTATCATAAGCGAGATTGCCGAAAGCCTTGTTAACAACGCCTGTAAAATGGCTCATCAATTTAAGTGCCCATGTAAAGCCCTTTATAAGTACAACGTTCTTGCCGTGCACCTTTGCGATCCCCTTTACAAGCGTACTTGTATTGGAGTACTGAGGGTTCTGCGGCCAGAACGTTCCTGTTTCCTCGTTGTCTATCATAAGTCTTACAAACTCCATAAGGTTGTCGATATACAACATTGAGCGGCAATTCTTTACATAAGGAAATACAGGAAGCTTCTGAGCAAACTTAGCCATTACAGGATAATTTCCCTTGCTGCCTTTGCCGTAGATCATGGGAGGTCTGAGAATTACGACCTTAAAGCTGTCATTTTCAAGCTTTTTTATTCCTTTTTCTGCCTGTACCTTACTGTCTCCATAACAGTTTGCGGGCTTGACAGGAGTATCCTTTGTTATCATTTTCATCTTGCCGATAGGAGCGCTGTCGCCGTAAACAATAGCGCTGCTCATAAAGATGAACTGCTTGACTCCGTCATCCTTAGCCTTCTTTGCGGTCTCTATCGTCAGATCGGTATTAACGCTGTAATAGAGCTTCTCTTTCTCTGCGCTGATCTTACCTGAATCAGAGTGAGCAATACCTGCAACATGATAAACTACATCATATTCGGAAAAGTCCTTTTCTCTCCATGTACCGTCTATCATATCAACGGTATCAACGCTGTACTTTTCAGGCCATTTCTTTAGATATTCCTCAAAGGAAGTTCCTATGTAGCTTCCCGCACCTGTTATCAGAATTTTCTTCATTTCGCAGATACCTTATCCTTATTTTTATTCAGTTCGCCTGTGCCGCCTTCCACAACACCGTCGTGCTTGAGAACAGAAGTAATAGTGCCTAAGAAACACTTCATATCAAATGCAAAGGCAGTAAGACCGCCCTTTTTCAGTTTCTTTGTGTAGTCGCCGTCGAGCTTTGCCTTATCCTCGATCTCGATGGAGTCACGGCCGTTTATCTGAGCCCAGCCTGTGAGTCCCGGCTTAACATCATTTGCGCCGTACTTGTCACGCTCGGCAATAAGGTCATCCTGATTCCAGAGAGCAGGACGAGGACCGATTATTGACATATGACCGAGTAAGATATTATATATCTGAGGCAGCTCATCTAAACTGTACTTTCTCAGAAAACCGCCTGTCTTGGTTATGTACTGTTCAGGGTTTGTAAGAAGGTGAGTAGGCATATCATGAGGAGTACTCATTTTCATGCTGCGATACTTAAAAAGTGAGAAGGTTTTCTTACCCTTTTTAATACGCTTCTGTTTGAACAGAACAGGACCCGGATCGTCTATCTTGATCAAAACAGCAATTACAGCCATTGGGATTGCTAATATAACAGCACCGATTCCGGAAAGAACGAGATCTATCAAACGCTTAATAACTTTTTCGTACATCTTTCATACCTCTTCTTCAAACATTAATTTGATCATATTCAACTTTAGTGTTAGCCTCAACAGCTGTATTCGATTTTATCGTAGCATGACAATCAATGTGACAGCCTTCTCCTATAAACGAATTATGGTTAACTACCGCACCTGCTGAAATAAAGCTGCATCTGCAAATGACTGAATCAGTATTTACAACAGCCATTGCCTCTACAACACAGCCTTCATATATTACAGCAGAATTGCTTATGTAAGCAAGCGGACTAACTATGGTCGCAATAGTATAGCCGGCCATTTTCAGCCTTTCAGTCATCTCAATTCGGAATTCCGAATTACCGATAGCTACTATCGCATACGGGTATTCACGTGCGAACTTCTCATACTGCGCTATCTTTCCGACAGCAATCGGGTTATGATCATCAAGGAAATCAATTCGTTCAAAGCAGTTCATGGATTCTGCGATCTCTTTTGTGACCATTCCGTACTGACCCGCCCCGACTATAAGCAATTTCTTATCAGAAAAAACTCTTGTCAACTGCCTCTTCTCCTATCCATTCGACTTTGCCGCTATCCCAATTCTCCTTCATTTACGGAACGGTCTGACCGTCCCAGTCTCAGAATAGATCAACAAGCCAATATTTTTTCAAATTTCTGTTCGGGCAATGCCCGCCGTACAAAACCATCGCTAAATCTTCGAGCGTAGTTTTTAAATATAATCTGACGAAGAAAATTACAGAATGGCCTCGTACGGAACTTTCTCACAATGTATAAATCTATTAAGAAGCTTCCTGAACTTATAAAATGAACAATGCCTACTTTATCTGTTTCCGAATCCGCAATGCCCATAACATTCTTAATTTCCGTCATCTCATTTTAAAATTTCGTGATGAGATTTTTCACGAAAACAATATTCATTTTTTAAAGGTACATGGGGATAAACCTGTACCTTATTATTATACTCTTTGGCAATAAGAAAAGCAAGCGGAAAAATAGGGTAATTCAAATTGCCCATTTATTTTTGGCGTTTTTCACAAAATAAACACATGGTTTGATGTAAGAATTGCACTAATAATTATACAGAAAGGAATATTTTTGACTGCGTATGTATTTTGTATATCTCTACTAAAAGGCTAAAACGCACGATATGCATCCAAAAAGAGCAAAAAACGCCTAAAGAGCAGTATACTTATATATTAGACCGTTCATTAATTACAGCGAAAACTACTGGGAACAATGACATAATCAGGATATTTCCGCTGCAAATAAAGATCCCTGAACTAATAAAAACAAAAAACGCCTGCTATTGCAGACGTTCATTTGGCTCCCCCTGCCCGGCTCGAACGGGCGACAACTCGGTTAACAGCCGAGTGCTCTACCGACTGAGCTAAGGAGGAATATATAATGTCGGCACTGATTTAGTTTCCCGGGCCGTCGCCAGCCAAGTATCGTCAACGCGAATGAGCTTAACTTCCGTGTTCGGAATGGGAACGGGTGTGACCTCATTGCCATAAGCACCGACTAATTTATATGACCCGTACCAGAA
>JAEEGL013986402.1_pt1 | contig 13476 bp, 10 predicted proteins | sample 9134231 | NCBI WGS metagenome assembly JAEEGL01 (sample SAMN16246548, study PRJNA631951) | gut metagenome | biome: gut microbiome; feature: rumen; material: fiber-attached | host: Bos | place: Iran: Karaj | collected 2018-10
CACAATCAAACTTTTTATCGTTTTGTTTTACCCAATCCTGTGCAGGTTGTGCAAAAAATTCTATGTTGTTTATATTATTTATTTGAGCATTATATTTGGCACTTTCAATAGATTCTTCTACTTGTTCCACACCGACAACGGATTTTACATGTGGGGACAAACATATTCCTATAGCTCCCGTCCCGCAATACATATCAAGTAAAGTATCTTGTTTGTCGGGTTGTAACAAATCTATTACAGTGTTATACAAAACTTCCGTTGCTTTTGTGTTCGTTTGAAAAAACGAAAACGGTGCAATAGAAAATTTGAAATTTTTATCTGCTACAGTTAATATTTCAGTAATATTTTCATTACCATACAACAATATTATGCTTTCGGCATTAACTGCATCGGAAAATTTTGAGTTTTGTGTCCAGTATATACTTGAACAAAAAGAAGATAACTGTTTTACCACACTATAAAAAAAATTTTTATTTATATCTTCTTGTTTATTGGTGACAATATTTACAAGCAAATCTCCGGTATTAACTCCTTTTCTTAAAACCAAATGTCTAAAGAAACCTTCGTGAGATTTGTTGTTGTATGCTTTTAGACCGGTACTTATTGCAAACTCTTTTACTATTTCACATGCTTTTATAATGTCTTCGTGAGAAATATAGCATGGCGGAACTTCCGAATACTTATAAAAACTCCCCTTACAATGTAACCCCAAGTTTAATTTTTCTGCTGTTTCTATATCTCTGTCGTTATAGAAGCTGAACTCCATTTTGTTTCTGTAGTTCCATTGCATAGGGCTTTGTTTTGCTTGATGTATTTCTATATCTAAAAAGTTTAAAAGTTCTTTAAGACAATCTGTTTTAAACTGTATTTGATTTTTGTATTCCGTGTGCTCAAACGAGCATCCGCCACATTTCCCGAACGAAGGACATTTCGGTTCAATTCTTAAAAGTGATGGTATTAATATCTTTTCAAGTTTAGCTTCTCTGTAAGATTTTTTATCTCTTGTAACAAAAACTTCCGCTTCTTCACCGGGAAGTAAACCTTCGGTAAAAAGAGCGACTCCATCTTCACATCTGCACAAAACATTTCCGGGAAAAACTATTTTTTCGGCTTTAACTTTAATTATTTTATGTTTTAATGACGGCATTTTATTTCCTTTGAAACAATATCTTTTTTTATTTTATCATATTTTAATCATAATTATAGTTTTAGTTGCTTGACATTAGAGCAACTCTAAATTGTAAAATAATAATAAATATTATCAATAAAGGTATTTGTTATGAAAAAAAACAAAAAAGAAGAGCAATTGGATAAAACTCCAAAATATACGGTAAAAGAAGTTGCAAAAATTATGAATGTTTCAGAACATACGGTCAGATATTATGATAACGAAGGATTAATACCTTTCGTTACAAGAACTCAAAGTAATATAAGAATGTTTTCGGATTATGATTTGTCTTGGTTTAAAACGGTTCATTGTTTAAGAGCAACGGATTTATCGATTAATGATATTAAAAAATATATAGAATTATGCTTAAAAGGAAACAAAACAATACCACAAAGAGCAAAAATAATTTTCAATCAAGAAAAAAATTTGCAAGAACATTTAAAAGAATTGCAAAATCAAATGGAAATTTTACAGAAAAAGAAAAAATATTATAAAAACCTTTTAAAAAACAAAACAACCGATATTTGGAATCCGTATAAATAAACTATATATATAAAATTTAACAAACAAGATTAATCTTTTCGATATTAAGAAGTTTTTTCTTCTTATCAATTCCGGCAGCATAACCCGTTAATTTATGGTTTTTCCCTATTACTCTATGACAAGGAACAATTATTGATATAGGATTACAACCTACCGCACCGCCTACTGCCTGTGCAGACATCCTTGTTATACCTTTTTGCTTAGCAATTTGTTTTGCAATATCGCCGTAAGTTATAACTTTACCATAAGGAATTTTGTAAATAATTTTCCAAACTGATTTTTGAAATGCGGTTCCGATAAATTTTATAGAAAAAAATTTTTTATTTGTTTTTTTACCTGCAAAGTATTTATCTAACCATCTTTTTACTTTTGTAAATATTTTAAGATTATGATTTTCTATTATTTTCCCTTCGATGTTATCCGCAAAATGCTTCTGATTTTCAAACCATACCCCCAAAATATTTTTGCCACACTCATCACAACAAATTATAATATTTCCTAAGGAAGATTTATATTCGGCTTTATAAAATATTTTGTTATTCATAGAACGAGTTAATTATAAATTATTTAAGTATTTTTTACAATAATTTCATATATTAATAGGCACAATATATAGGTATTAAACATGTATAAAAACAACATATTGTGTTTTTTTTATTGACAAAGCATAAATTAAAACATATAATCAATTTACGATTTTTGAAATTGTTTTGTTGGTGTTTTTCAAAACTTAATAGGAAATTCCGTTAGAATCGGAAGCACTCCCGGTGCTGTAATAGGGAACGAAAAACTTTTAATTAAAAATAAAAATCACTGCTTAAATTGAAGCGGGAAGATAAAGTTTAGTAGGTTATTACCCTTAAGCCAGAAGACCTGCCAATAAATATATACTACTTATAAAAGTTGTCGAGGAATAACTTTTTATAATTCGAATGGAAACAAGAAAACCGGGATGCATTTCCATGTTTATGTAAAAGCAAAATTTTATAAATAGGAGAAATGTAAATGGACAAAACCCTTTCGGTTTTCGATTGTATCGTAAAAAGAGACGGTAAACAGGAAAAATTCAATTCACAAAAAATTCAACAGGCAATTTTAAAAGCAGGAAAAGCAACAGGTGAGTTCGGAGAACAAATTTCTTTGAACTTAACGGTAAAAGTTTTAAGTATTGCTCAGGAAACCGTAAGTAACGGAAAGCCTACTGTAGAACAAATACAAGATATTGTTGAAGAAGTGTTATTAAATTCTCCTTATAAAGCATCCGCAAAAGCATATATTATATACAGAGATCAACATTCAAAAATGAGAGATATCATCTCAAATTTTAATATTGATTTGGTTGACCAGTATTTATCTAAAAAAGATTGGCAGGTAAAAGAAAACAGCAATATGTCTTATTCTTTGCAGGGGTTAAACAACTACATTTCTTCCGAAGTCAGTAAAGCATATTGGTTAAACAAAATTTATACGGACGATATAAAAAAAGCGCATACCGAAGGAGATTTACATATACACGATTTAGGAATACTCGGTGTATATTGTGTCGGCTGGGATTTACATGATTTGCTGGTTACAGGTTTTAAAGGAGTTGCAGGAAAAGTCGAATCTTATCCCGCAAAACATTTTAAGAGTGCATTAGGACAAATTGTTAATTTCTTTTTTACCCTTCAGGGTGAAGCAGCAGGTGCACAAGCATTTTCAAGTTTTGATACTTTGCTTGCACCATTTATTGCTTACGATAATTTATCATATAAAGAAGTAAAACAGGCATTGCAGGAATTTTTATTCAACTTAAATGTTCCGACAAGAGTAGGTTTTCAGTCTCCATTTACGAACTTAACACTCGACTTGAAAGTTCCAAAACACTACAAAGACGAAGCCGTAATTATAGGCGGTAAACCGCAAGACAAAACTTACGGACAATTCCAAAAAGAAATGGATATTTTAAACAAAGCATTTTTGGAAGTAATGCTTGAAGGTGATGCCAAAGGAAGAGTTTTCAGTTTTCCCATACCTACATATAACATAAGTAAAGATTTCGATTGGGACAATCCGGAATTAAAGTTATTGTGGGATGCAACCGCAAAATACGGTATTCCATACTTTGCAAATTTTATAAATTCCGATATGGATCCTGACGATGCAAGAAGTATGTGTTGCAGACTAAGAATAGATAACAGAGAACTCAGAAGAAGAGGCGGCGGACTTTTCGGAGCATCTCCTTTAACAGGTTCAATAGGTGTTGTTACATTAAACATGCCAAGACTCGGATATGAATCAAGAAACGAAGAAGAATTTTTCCAAAAATTAGATAAATTAATGGAAATAGCAAAAAACAGTTTGGAAACAAAAAGAAAAGTTTTGGAAAAACTTACCGACCAAAACCTTTATCCGTATATGAGCTTTTATTTAAGAAACATTAAACAGAGGTTTGGTTGTTATTGGAAAAATCATTTTTCAACTATCGGTATTGTAGGCATGAATGAATGTTGTTTAAATTTCCTAAAAGAAAATATTGCAAGCCAAAAAGGTAAAGATTTTGCAATAAAAGTTTTAACATATATGAGAACAACATTACAAAAATATCAGGAAGAAACCGGCAATATTTATAATTTGGAGGCAACGCCTGCGGAAGGTACTTCTTACAGACTTGCAAAGATAGACAGAAAAAAATATTCTGATATAATTTTTGCAAATATGGATGCTGTTAAACAAAATCATCCGCCATTTTATACAAACTCTACACAATTACCTGTAAATTATACGGACGATTTGTTTGAAGTTTTGGAACTACAACACAAAATACAATCTTTATATACCGGAGGAACGGTTCAACATATGTTCATAGGCGAACAAATTACAAATACACAGTCAATGAAAAACTTTATTAAAAAAGCATTTACAAATTATAAGTTACCATATATGTCTATTACTCCTACATTCAGTGTTTGCCCTAACGATGGTTATCAAAATGGCGAAGTAAAAGTTTGCCCGACATGCGGAGCAACATGCGAAGTTTATTCTAGAGTCGTAGGATATTTAAGACCTGTTTCACAATGGAATGACGGTAAACAGGAAGAATACAAAATAAGAAAAGTAGCTAATTTATAATTTATAGGTTTATAAGGTTATAGGGTTATAGGTTTAACAACAAAAATTGAAAAACTATAACCCAAAAACACGGAGTGTTTTATTATGAGAATAGGCGGATTACAAAAGTTTTCATTTATAGATTATCCAAACAAAACAGCTGCAATTATTTTTACACAAGGTTGTAATTTCAGATGCGAATATTGTCATAATCCGGAACTTGTATATTATAATATGTTTCAGGTTCCAATGCCCGAAGAACAAGTTTTTTCTTTTCTTGAAAGCAGAAAAAATCAGTTGGATGCCGTTGTTATAACCGGAGGCGAACCTACTTTGCAACAGGATTTAATTGAGTTTATAAAAAAAATTAAAGGAATGGGCTTTTTGGTAAAGCTTGATACCAACGGTTCAAACCCGCAAGTATTGGAGCAAATTATAAACCAAAAATTAGTAGATTTTATTGCAATGGACATAAAAGCTCCTTTTGATAAATACAATTTGGTTTGCTGTGTTCCGGTAGATATTGATAATATAAAACTCAGCATAGAATTAATTAAAAATTCAGGTATAGACTTTCTGTTTAGGACAACTTATGACAAGTCTAAATTGTTTGATAAAGATATACAAACAATGATGGATTTTCTTAATGTTGATAATCATTATAAAGTCCAGAAATGTAACCCTGTAATATTGCATTAGAAGAAATCGTGTTTCAAAAAATTTTATCTTCATTTTTAGCCGTTTGTTTTTTTATGGTAACCATAGTTCCGCAAGGAATTACCGCTACCGATATTTCCGGTTTTTTTCAAAGTATAAAAAATGAAAATTTGGAAATTTTAGGAAACATACCTAAACAGTACGGAAAAATTCATGAAATGAATTTGTTCGATAAAGAAAAACCGGAATTCATATTGATATATGATATACATTGCCAACCTTATGCTCAAAATAATATATATTCTATTATAAATTATATTGATTCTTGTTTTGATATAGATAAAATTTTTATTGAAGGCGCACCGAACGGTAAAATTGATATTTCTTCAATAAAAGATATTGATATTGAAATAAGAAAAAACATCTTAAATAAAATGATATCCAAAGGGTATTTAAGCGGAACGGAACTTTATTCTTATTTATCCGAAGAAGATAATTTGTATGGAATAGAAGATTTTACACTATATATGCAAACCGTAAAAGAATATGCTGCCGTTATAAATTTTCAAAAAGAATATTTATCTTTTATAAACAGCTCCGATAAGCATTTGAAAAAATTTAAAAGAAAATTTTACAGTGCGGATATGAGATTTTTTGAAAAATTGTTTTTTGAAAACATTCAGTATGACAAAAAAACAATAGATTCAATAAACGAATTTTTAGCCAAACACAATGTAGATTTAAAAACAAAATATCCAAACTTAGACAAGTATTTAAAAATCAAAGAATATGAACTTATAGATACCAAAAATTATTATAAAGATTTACAAACTTTAATATCTGCTTGCAAAAACAAAATCCCTTCAAATATATATATAAATTTAATAAATAACATTAAAAACAAACATATAGAAGAACAACTGTTACAGGTATATGCAAGCATAAAACAGTTTTTGCCTAAAGAACAAATATCAAAATATAGTTATGTAGAAAAGATAGAAAACAAAAATATAATACTTTCGGAATTCAATATTAACGGCTTTTTACAAGAAAAAAAAGATTTATATTCGGCTTTATCAAACAAACTATTCAATAACGAACAGCTGTCCGAAGCTAGATTTGAAACAAAAATTTTATATACATTAAAAAAGTATGTTCAGCTCAAAGTAACATATAGCGATATAGTTGAAATGTATTCCGAGCTAAATAAAATAAAAGAATGTTTAAAAAATTCAAAAACAATAAACAATAAAGAGCAGTTACTGGAAATATTAAACAATAAGCATATATTAAGTTATTATGATAATCATATACTAAGAAACAATATTTTTACAAAAAATATTTTAGAACAAACAAATGACAAAACTACAAATATTGTTGTTGTAGGCGGTTTTCATAATGAAATAGAAAATTTATTGAACAAAAACGACATCAAATATATAAGCATTTTCCCTAATGCAACAAAAACAGATTATTCCGTTTATAATCAGATAATGACTGATATGGCATTAACAAATTGTTTGGCAGACACTCCCCTGGTTGCCGGTTTATCTCACCCGAAACAAAAAGAATTTTTAGTATCTTGGATACAAGAATTACAAAAACAAGGATTTAAAGATTACGAAATAATAAAAATTATAAATACTTGGGTGAAAAAACATAAAGAATTTTTCACTTCGGACACAACCGAAACGGATGTTACCGAAACCGTTTTAAAAAATAACAATTTCAGTTTAAAGGGATGGCTGTTAAAATTAAGAGATTTAATAAAAGAAAATATTTCCAAATTTGAAAACATATTTAATTATAAATATGTTGGAGATAATCCTAATAACCTCAGCCAAAAAGATATAAAAAATATGGTATCAAACATAAAATATTTCCCTTTTATACAACTTGTTTTAGGATTTGACTTATACAGTTCTTTTGCTATGGTATTTATGCAATCCGGCGGATATGGTTTGCCCGTAATATCTTTGGTAATGTCTTTAATTGCTCCGGTATCTTTTGCCGTTTCAGGTATCGGCGGTATTGTAGGAGACAAATTCTCAAAGAAAAAATTAATTATCGGTTCCATTGCCATTCATACATTGGGAATAATTGCATTTGCTTTTTCCGGACTTTCTCCTGTTTTACTTGTAGCTTCACAGATACTTCCGACAATAGGAGTTTCAATGTTGACTTTAACTTTAAGTCCTTTCTTATATAAATCTTTAGATAATCTCGGTGTAAAAGATTCGTTTAAAGAAATTTATGGTTCAAACTTATCTTTGTTTTGGATAGTAATGTCTGTATCAACATTATTGGGAGGCTTGTTGGTGTCTTTGACAAGTCAATTTAACGTAATTTTATTGGCGGCAATACCGGGCATTTTGGTTAGTACCGGTGCATTGTTCTTTACACATAACGAAAATATAAATAACGGCAACAAAACAACAATACAAGAAAAAATCACAAATAAAGAAAATAAATCCGTTAAAAGTTTAATATTTAATTTTATTGAACCGGTAATAAAATTGTCTACCGATAAAAAAACTTTTTCTCTCGCCGTTATCAATATTGTAGTTAACAACATTTTCTTTGTAGTAATGTGTTTCTTCTTACAGCCTGCACTTATGGCATCGGGAATAAATGTTGCTTTTTTTGCACCGGTATATTTTTTAGGAAATTTAATGCAATCTTTAGCTTCACACTTCATAAAAAAAGTATGTTTTATTGCAGAAAACAAAACTATAAGAACAATAACTTTTGCTTCTTCAGCGATGATATTCTCTTTATTTGTAATAACGGGACACCCTATATTTTTAATTGCTTTTTACGGTTTAATGAATTTTTGGCAGGGAACATCTTCTTTAGCGGAGGTATCTTCCGTATATAAAACTTTAGATAATGATATGGTATCAAAATGGCTCGGGTTTAAATCTATGATTGGTATGATAATAGCTACAATTACACAAATTTCAATAAGCGGTTTGCTTACAATGGGAATTTCAAACAATATTCTTATTGGTGTAGCTGTAAGTATTATTACCGGAGTATCAATTATAGTCCCAAAAATAACAGATAGCGATAAAAATAAAGATACTATATTGGGTATTGAAGATGAATTGAATATAACCCAGCTAAAAAATCTTCTTGCCTCTGCATAAGTAAATTTACAGTTTGTTTTTTGTGGTTGTCGTTTGTTGCTCCCAAAGGATTTTAAGATTTTAAATTATAATGAAGTATTTGCCGAATGAAGTGTACATAAAAGAAAGCGATAGTGATTGGTACTCGATTGAGACAAATATAAAATTAGAATTTAAAAGATAAATCCGTTTCACTGATAAATGAAATTTTCATTTGACTTAGAGCAACTCTAATTTAGTATAATGCTCAAATGTGGTTAAAAACTTTTGGAGGGGTTATGAAAAAGCTTACTGCATTTTTTAGTTTTTTATTATTTTGTGCCTCCATCTTTGCTGCCGATATTAATTTAAGCTTAGAAAAAATTTCTCAACAAGAAGATACCATAACAACAACACAAGAAATTACAAGTAACGATATAGAAAAAGAAAATCCCGTTCAGGCATTGGAAGTTTTAAAAAATGTTCCCGGTGTAATTGTTCAAGGAACGGGCAACACAGGAAGAACGGACCCATCTATAAGGGGTTTTGGCGACAATTGCAGAAGAATAATCGTTTTAATTGACGGTAAACCGGAATTTATGTCGCTATTTGGTTGCGGAGTGTCTCATTCAATGCTTGCAGGTAATGTAGACAGAATAGAAATAACAAAAGGTCCGTATGGCGTATTATAGGGTTCGGGTGCTATGGGCGGTGTAATAAACATAATAACAAAAACACCTACAAAGCCGCTTGAAGGAAGTATAGATGTTTCATTCGGTTCGTTTAATACTCAAAATGCAAAAGTATATGTAGGTGGGTTACAAAACAACATAATATATGAAATTGCCGCAAATAAAATAACAAGTGACGGGCATTTACCGAACTCTCAGTATAATGCAACCGATTTATATGAAAAATTAGGATACATTTTTGACGATGGTTCTTTATTAATTTTTGAAGCAAAACAGTTCCAGGGCGTAAAACATGAACCTGAAACAAGAACAAAAGACGGTAGTAAAATATATTTAAATAATTATTGGGAAGATTATCACAGAAATTCTTATCAATTGAACTTTGATAAACTTTTTTCAAGAGGTCATTTATCCGTTAGAGCATACAGAAACGACGGAGATCATAAATTTTCAAATGATTGGCATTCAAAAGACAGTTTAACAGGTGCAATGGCAAGTTACGATTGGGAAATAGGTAACGACAATTTATTAAAATTAGGAGCAGATTACAAACAGCAGGAAGGAGAACTTTTGTCTCAGTCTGCCGGTGGTAAAATGAATATTGGAATATGGAAACTTTACGAATATGCTTTTTATGCTTTAGATAAACATAATTTTACCGACAAATTAACAGCTGTTGCAGGTTTAAGATATAACATCAATGAAATTTCAGGTGAACAGTTTGTTCCCAGAGCAGGCTTGGAATATCAATTAACGGAAGAATTGTTAGTTAAAGGTTTATACAGCAGAGGTTTTAGAAGTCCGTATTTAAATGAATTATATTTAGTTCCGGCAAAAAATGAAAATTTGGAAACCGAAACTGTTGACAGTTATGAAATAGGTACAGAGTTTAATAAAGATGATTTTAATTTCAATATAACCGGGTTTATTATGAAGGGAAACAATTTAATACAAAAAGAATTAAATCCTATAGGCAAAAGACCACCGATGTATACTTTGCAAAACAATGGTGAATATGAATTTAAAGGTGTAGAATTATATTCAAGTTACATATTTAACAAGTTTATTGATGCACAAGCAGGCTATACATATTTTGATGCCGGCAAAAATACACAGGGCAGACCAAGAGACAAAGTAGATTTGAACATAAACTTTAATGTATCAAAATGGACATTAGCCTTAAACGGTATGTATGTAGGTAACTATTACGGTGATAATGATAAACAACAAAGATTGGACGATTTTGCTGTTGTAAGTGCAAAGTTAAGCTATGAAGTAAACGAAAATATAAAATTATTTGTTGCCGGTGAAAATTTAACAAACCAAGAATATGAAATATTTTTAGACAAAGATGCCGATAATTATCCTATTACAAAAATGCCGGGTGCTGCCGTATATTTCGGCACCCAAGTAAAGTTCTAATATTAACAATTATTGTTCTCCCTTACAGCATTGTCAAAAACGGTAAATATTTATATAATAGCTGTATCAATATTATATCTAAGGGACAGAACATGAATATTATCAATGGTAAGGAAATTTCTCAAAATATAAGGTCCGAACTTAAACAAAAAGTAGAAAAACTGGTTAAAGAAACAGGTAAAACTCCGGCACTTGCAACAATTTTAGTTGGAGAAGATCCCGCAAGTAAGGTGTATGTGGGTTCTAAAATTAAAGCATGCGAGCAAATAGGAATAAAATCTTTTCATAATCCGTTACCTGCAACTGCAAGTGAACAAGAAATTATTGATTTAATAAAAAAATTAAACGAAAACAAAGAAGTAAACGGCATTTTATTACAATTGCCTTTACCAAAAGGACAAAATCCCGATAAATGCATAAATTCAATTTGTCCCGATAAAGATGTTGACGGTCTTCATCCTTATAATGCCGGCATGCTTACACTTGTAAAATCTTGGGATGAAATAATAAAACAAAAGTTGTTGGTTTCTTGTACTCCTATGGGTGTAATTTATCTTCTAAAATATTCAAATATTGATATCAAAGGGAAAAATGTTGTTGTTGTGGGAAGATCTAACTTGGTAGGAAAACCCGTATCTATGCTTATGCTTGCCAATAATGCAACAGTGACAATGGCACATTCAAGAACACAGAATTTAAAAGAAATAACAAAAAAAGCAGATATTGTTATTGCCGCAATAGGTAAAGCAAAGTTTTTAAATAAAGAATTTATAAAGGAAGGGGCAACTGTTATAGATGTAGGTATTAACAGATGTGAAGATAAAAAATTATATGGCGATGTCGATTTTGAATCCGTTAAAGATATGAATATAAATATTACTCCCGTTCCCGGCGGAGTAGGACCTATGACCATAACAATGTTGCTTCATAATACACTGCTTGCTTTTGAAAGACAATGCAAAATATAGTTTTAAAGCCCGTAAAGTCCGATACAAAAATATTTGATTTTTTGGAAAAGAAAGGATTAATTAAAACATTTAAACCTACAAAAAATACTCTTACAACAAAAAAGAGAAACGGTTGTGTTGATATATTATATACGTCGAGAAAAAGTTTCGGTGCACATAGGTTTATGTGTATCGGTAAGAAAAATAAAAAAGTTCAGTTGTGTTATCATTTGGACAACGAAGATTTGTTCTTTTTAAACCCCAACAATACGGATTATGCAAAATTATATATTGTTTTTGCTTTGGATAAAATAGATGTATTTAACAGAAAACTTAAAAGAGAGATTTTAAAAGATAAAGATTTTGTAACAGTTGAAATATGTTTCAATAATCCGAATTTAAGTTTTTTCAGCGTTTTAAAAGGAACCGTTCATTGTGAAATCATAGACAAAAATCAGCAAAAACAGCATCCTGTTTTTTTTGCAAGTGAAGCATCTGAACTTAAAAACAATAAAATAAAACATAATAATATTAAATTCTTGGTACACGGAGAGGGCAAATAATGCAGTTAGAATTTTTAGTAAATGTTTTTGTTCCTATTATAACTGGAATATTTTATTTTATAATGGCTTTTGAAGTTATAAGAGTAAGCCGCATAAGAAAATTTATGTTTGGCGAAATAGGATATCAAAAATTGTTTGTTGCATTTATAATGTTCGGTATATATTTTATTACAAGACCTTTACAAAATGTGTTAGGACCTCATCCTATGCCCATGATAATAAACTCTTTAAGACAGTTTTTTATTATGGGAATTATTGCACCGTCAATTTTTGTAGGTATATTGCATTGGGTTCCGGGAGAAAGCGGAGCACCTAAATCTATGTCTTTTGCTTCTTATGCAATAGGTATTTTAATGGGTACAATTTTTGCACTTACAAACTCAATGGCTGTAACAGGTGATAAAATCATAGCAACAGTAGGTAATTTTAATTTATATGATGCGGTTTGGTTTGCACAAACCGACAGAAAAATACAATTGGTAATGATTCATTTAATTTGTCAGTTGGTTTCACCCGTTGGAATAATATTACTTGCCGCAGCTTTTGTAAGACACAGAAGACATAATTACTTATTGGGACATATCTATACTAATATGAAAACTAAATGGAGATATTTGGAAACAGGGCTTATCATTTTACCTATGAGTTTTGTGTTATCGGGTATACTTGCATTTTTCGGAAGATATTATCAGTATTTATGGACAATATATTTTATCGGTGCGATAGTTGCGGGATTGTTTGTTTTATATAGTATAAAACTTGCACCGAGAAACAAACCGAAAGATTTGGAACAAATATAATTGAGGTGAAAAATGTCATATTTGGTACTTGCAAGAAAATTCAGACCTTCAACTTTTGATGAAGTTATAGGTCAAGACCATATTTCCCAAACATTAAAAAATGCAATTAGCGAAAATAAAGTTGCACATGCATATTTGTTCAGCGGTCCGAGAGGTACCGGAAAAACTACAATGGCAAGAATTTTCGCAAAAGCTCTTAACTGTAAAGAAGGTCCTACCGATCAACCATGCGGAAAATGCCAAAATTGTATAGAAATAAGTAAAAATCAAAGCATGGATGTATTTGAAATTGATGCCGCTTCAAATACCGGTGTGGATAATATAAGAGAACTTAGAGAAAATACAAAATTCGGTGCTACAAATTCAAGATATAAAATTTATATTATAGACGAAGTTCATCAATTATCAACAGGTGCATTTAATGCTTTGCTTAAAACATTGGAAGAGCCGCCCGAACATGTTATTTTTATATTGGCAACAACGGAAC
>JAEEGL014759619.1_pt1 | contig 13476 bp, 5 predicted proteins | sample 9134231 | NCBI WGS metagenome assembly JAEEGL01 (sample SAMN16246548, study PRJNA631951) | gut metagenome | biome: gut microbiome; feature: rumen; material: fiber-attached | host: Bos | place: Iran: Karaj | collected 2018-10
ACGCCCAGCCCGGTGCCGACATACCCCAGGACAGCCATTCCCTTGCTTGCCGGCGACGAGTACTCCACAATCTTTTCACCTTCTTGGATCTGCTTGGTCTGGAAGGCGACCCGTTCACTCAGCGTTGAGGTCGCCCCGGTGAATTCCATGGCTTCCTTGGCCAGATCGAAATACCCCTTTTTGGCATTGATGTCACTGAAGAACTCGTTGCTCATCACAAGCGCCAGCTCCGGCTTGGAGGGAGGGGGATCATCGGCCATCAGAACACCGTCGGACACGATACGATCGGCACGGTAAACCATGACTGTCCGGTATCCGACCCGGCCGATATCCCGATCTGCGTTTGTCTCGTCGAAGGTCTCCGTGGGAAGGTGGTATACGAAGAGCAGATCGCTGTCCTCCTCAAAGCGGTCCAGAACCAGCGCGTCTTCACTCTGTTCGAGCAAAGAGACGATATAGGCTTCTATGGCATCTCCCTTCAGAATTCCGGTGCTGACGCTGGAGGCGACGTTCATGGTCACGTCCCCTTCGGCCTGATAGCAGCTCTCCGACCCGGTCACGCCGAGGGTCTTGTCCGGCGCTGCCTCCAGGTCCCTCCAGCCTGCCCGGAGCCGGGCCAGCTCGGTTTCCGTCAGAGAGGAAAAGCGGAAGCCCTCCCGTTCTTCCGGCCTCTCCGTGTCGGTCAGCAGGGGCCGCTGACCGTAGCTGATGCGCATGGAGCCGTGGTATACGGCGGGCCAGCGGAGAGTATAGCTGGTGCCGGAGGGTCCGGCATAGTCCAGGGACATGTTATAGATGACCCGGCAATCATACATCCCAATCGTCACGGTCGGGATCGTGATCTCTTCGGACACATCCCCATCAAAACGAAGGGTCAGCTCCTGGAAGTCCTGCTCATAGGACTGGGGGAAGGAAAGACGGAGGGAGGAAAATGCCGCCGCGTCCGCGTGGGAGTAGGTGGAAACGCTGTCGGCCACGGTATCGTAATAACGGAAGATATAGCTGCTGGGGACAATGTCCGCAGTCTGCGCGTTGAAAAGAAGCTTCTTTTCCGCCAGGGGTGCCGTGAGGCCGTCCGACGAAACGGGAAGCGCTGCAGCTTCTCCGCAGAGGAGGCAGGCTGTGATCGTAAAGCTCTGGCTCTCCCCTTCCGTCACTGGCAGGGTGAGGTCCCGGTATTCCCCGTAACCGCCGCCCCAGAAGCCGTATTTGGAGACCTGATACCAGCCGGAGAGCGTCCCGTCGGCGTAAAGCGCCACAAAGGCCTTTTCGCCGGGGAAGTCGGCCCGGCCTTTCAGCGCGACGACGGATTCGCTGCTCTCGGCGGGGATGTTGTGCCGGAAAGAAATGCAGCTGCAGGCCGCCGTGCTCTCATTCTCCCCCGCTTTGGCCCGGAGGAGCAGGACCCCGTCCTCCGGGACGGTCCGGATCCCATATCCCACCCGGATGCTGCCCCGTAGGAGCTGTCCCTCCGAGAGGACAGGCAGCGTCAGGGCCAGGTCCCCCGCCTCCGTCAGGCGGACGGAGGCCGCGGTCGGGATGCCGTCCACCGTGAGCGAGGCGCGAAGATCGGTGACGTCCGCATCTTTCGCCCAGGCGCCCACAGGCGTAAAGCTCAGTTCCTTCCCGGAGACAGAGGCGTCCGCCGTGAAGGCGCAGGTAAAGCAGACCAGGTCATTTGCGGTGACGGAGGGCTCGTCCGCCCTGAGGCTGGCAGTAAACGCCGGGGATTGGGCCGTTTCCGCAGGAAGGGAGAAGACCAGGGTGGCCGTCTCGGTGCCGTTGAGGCCGATATCCGTCCGCTCTCCGCCCGGACCGGCGACCAGGCCGTCGGAGAAGAAGAAGCTGTCCTCCCGGGCCCCGTCGTGGGGACCGGTGTAATAGAGGCCCCGGTAGACGCCGGGGGCGTAAGAGCCGGAGCTGTCCTCCGCCTCCTGGACCGCCGCCTCGTTGTACTTGTCCAAAAGAATGGCGGTGGAATAGGTTTCGCCTGTGGCCCTGCCCAAATTGTCTACCTTGTAGAAGAAGAAGTTGAGCTGGGTCGCGCCGGAAGTGGCCCCCTGGGACCAGACCCGGAAACGCAGCCTGGAAAAGGCCTGGCCGGTGAAGGTGAGGGGCGAACCCGTATAGGCGTACCGATAGCCGTTGAGCAGATTTGCGTGGCCTTTGGTTTCCGTAAAGGTGTAGGCGCCGCTGCTCAGGTCGACCTCCTGGGCCGTGACCTGGACCTGAAGGGAGGAAAGGTGCTCACTGTTCCGATCATCCCAGTCCAGCAGAGCAAAATCGGAGCTGGGCGTGATCCGAAGCCTGGTGATCGCCAAATTCCCGTTCTCATCACAAATATCCAGACTGCGAAGGGGACCGATGAACAGGCTGCCTGGGTATTCGTCCAGGCCGTACCCGCACACGGAACGGACCGGGAGCCACTCCTCCGAGCCTCGGAGCTGGTATTCCACGTCGTAATATGTCCGGTATTCCTGGCCGGGATTCCCTTCCACCCGATTCGACACGTCAAAGGCGAAATAGGACTGGGACCAGAGCTTCAGCTCCGGGCACTCCCCCGCGATCCTGCCGCCGAAGACCGCAACGGTGACCGGCTCCTCCTGCAGGGTCCCGGCGCTGGACAGAGAAAGAGGGTAGGTCCCATCGGGCACGTCCGACAGGTCCGCCATGCGGCTCTGAGCATACCAGAGCCGGTGGTAGCTCCCCAGTCTCACCGTCGTATCAGCAGAAAGCGGCTCTCCGTCCAACGTGATGGGGATCACGCTGCCGTTTTCAGGAACGTAAGGTGAGAGCTTCAGCTTGCTGGTGGAAGTCGATGCCAGCGGAACGATGCCGGTCGTTCCAGTCACGTCCTCGATAAGAATGGTATTACTGCCGGAATATTCCAGGGTGTATCCGTCCACGTCGCCCGAGACACGGAATTTCAGTTCGGTGCTCCCGGAGATGCCATAGAACACATGGCTGTCAACGAACTCACCGTCGGCATACAGGTCAAGGGTGACGTTCATACGCCAGCTCGATCGCAGCAGGGAATCGTCGATGTCCAGCGCGATCTGATAGGGCAGCGCAAAGCTGTTTCGAACCGCGCCGATGCCGACGGTCACCCGGTCGTCGTTTACCGCGGGAAGAATGACCGTTCCTCTGCCGACGGTTGCGGGGAAATCCGCCTCCAGACGCGCGCCGCTGTACAGTTTGCGGGGAACGCCGGGAAGCTTGAGGATCAGGTCGTCTCCCGCTGTTTCCCGTGCAGGTCCGTCAAAGCGCATGGAACCGGCAGCGGAGGCCAGAAGCGCGGAGCGCAGGTACTCTCCGTCGCCGCCAAGGCCCTCCAGGGTGACGTACAGGGTGCCGGAATAGATCTGGAGAGCAGCGGGAAGCGAGATCACTTTTTCCGTGCCGGAGAGCGTGGCGTATTCCGCACGCAGCTCCGTGACACCGGCGGCGTCGGCCGGGATGGAAAGGAGAGCTTCGTATACTTCGCCGTTTTTCGACATGGGGGCGGAGACGGTCTTCGTTTCGCCGCCGATATCCCGATAGCACAGAAAAGCCGTCGGTGCGCTGACGTCCACAGCGACGTCCAGACTGAGCCGGATCCCTCCGGCGTTATCTTCATTCAGGAACAGGCCCTCGTCCCGGAGGGAAGCCCCGCCGGCCAAGACAAAGCTGAGCGTCCCCTCATCGGCGGCGGCGACGCTCACCACGTTGGAGGAAACGGATTCCCGCTCCCCGTCGAAGGCGCGGACCGTGAAGAAGGAAGTCTGGTCCACCGGGGCGATGGCGGCCAGATCGGCGATGGAAATTTGAACCCCGGCGCTTACGGCAAGCGGAGCTTCCCGGACGTTGCCCCCCGCGTCGCAGGCATAGAGCCGGTACTCGGTGATCCGGGCGGCGGTAACGGGATGGGTGGCGGCGGTAAAGGTGAATACCGCGTTGTTGTTCTTCCGGTCGGCGCTGACGGACAGCCCGGAAGGGGCGTTGGGCGGGAGAAGCTCAGCGGTTCCTGTATTGTTCAGATGGAAGCTGTCGCTGGCCCGGATCGTGCCAAAGCCGGAAGTGGAGGCGTCAATAGAGACCGTATGCTCCGCCGTGGGAGCGGAAGCAGCAAAGGAGAAGCCGGTGAGCGAGGGAAGTCCGCCCGGGAAGGAGAGCATCAGGGCGCTCTCCCCTGCCCGGACCACTGGGGAAGCAAAACGGACCGACCCTTCACTGGAACCGAAATCCATACCGGAACCGGAGAACAAAAGCACCAAGCGGTTCCCATAGGGATCGCGGATGTCGTAATCCACATAGACGGTCTCGCCTACCGCCGGATAGCTGCTCCGCAAAACGGAGAGGCTCTCGTCCTGGCAGACCTTCACGTTCCTGCTGAAGGAGGAAAAATCCGAAAGGCCGGCGTAAGTGCGGCTCTGGTCCGCCGAGCTCAGGTCAACGCCCGGACTGAAATACGTCCAGAAATCCACAGCCTCTCCCGAAAAGATCGAGCCGGAAGAGCATTCCACCGAGATGTCGTAGACGCCGGGGGCGATATAAAAGCTCTCGCCGTCCACGTTCAGATCGAAGCCGCCTGCAGTGGTGACTGAAAGGGCGGAGATCGTTCCCTCCCCCTCCGGCACGGGGGTAAACAGCCGCTTCCCTTCACTGGTAAGCCCGCTGAAATCATAGGTCCGTCGGCTGGATACGTCGCCCTGGATGATATCTACGATGGAGGGTGCGGTATATACCGGCATCATGGAAGAAAAGTTGAAGTCGTCATAATTGAAATTGTCAAAGTCGATCCCGGTGAAGTCAAGGCCGCTGTAGTCCATAAAGCTGCAGACCCTGGCCGCCGTAAGATAGCCGGGGGTACAGAAGACTGTGGTTTCGCCCCACAGCTGCAGAAGCTCGGAAATGTCGACGAAGGACTTGCTGAGCTGAGTGCTCTGCCAGACCAGCATATACTTCGAAGCGGCGTTGGAAGAGCCGTCATAGCCCGACTCCGCAACGAGAAAGTCCAGCTCGGCAAGAGAAGAAAACATCGATTCCGTGACCGTCAGTCCGTTTGCGATCTCCTTCGCAGTCAGAGGATGGATGACGATCTGGCTGCTGAGGTAGTCCTGCCGATGAAGGACGGCATAGAACTCTCCTCCCTGGGGAAAGAGCTCCCCCGCGCTGAGCAGGGAGGTATGGACCCAGTAATCTCCGGTCTTTTCCTCCGGGATCGTGTAGGGATAGATCGGCTCGTACGAGTTCGGATCGTAGTCCTCCTCAAAGCCCCGGAGCGTATAGTCTCTGGTCTTCGCATCGTAGATGGAGACCGTCAGCGAGGTATCCGCATAGTCTCCCCGATAGCGGTAGCTCCACCCCTCGCCGTCTCCGGCGGCGGAAACCGCAGGAGCCAGAGAGAAGAGAAGGCAGGTTGTCAGAAGAAGAGCCAGAAACCGTTTCATTTCTTTCATCCTCCGTTCTTTCAGATCCAACCGTGAACTGCTGAAAATAAAAAGCATTGATTTCATTTGGTAAATCATTATATCGAAAGACGGCGAAGAATTCAACTGCAATTCTGCAAGACATATCGTGTATTATCCGGGCCTTTTCATGTGTCAAAAACGAATCATGCTTTCTGATGAGATAATACGCCGCAGACTTCTCCCGCAGCCTTGACAAGTCCCCTTCCATGTGCTATGTTTTGCAAATCACACGGAGCCACGTGCGGACAGGAGGATAATATGGTAGAAGCCAGTATGCGTTACATCAGCGCCTATGACCCGGAGATCGCCAAGGTGCTGGACCTGGAGCTCAAGCGCCAGCGCAACAACATTGAACTCATCGCCTCGGAGAACCTGGTCAGTCAGGAGGTCATGGCCACGATGGCCTCGGTGCTCACCAATAAGTATGCCGAAGGGTACCCCGGCCGCCGTTTCTACGGCGGGTGTGAGTATGTGGACATGGCGGAGAACATCTGCATCGAGCGGGCCAAGCTCATTTTCGACGCTCACTACGCCAACGTTCAGGCCCACAGCGGCTCCCAGGCCAACTACGCCGTTTACCTGGCCCTTTGCAAACCCGGCGACACCGTAATGGGAATGGCGCTGGACAACGGCGGCCACCTGAGCCACGGCAGCCCCGCCAATTTTTCCGGTAAGAACTACAACATCGTTTCCTACGGGCTGGATCCCGCCACCGGCCTCATCGACTATGACCAGGTGCGGGACCTGGCCAGGACCCATCACCCGAAGATGATCATTGCCGGGGCCTCCGCCTATCCCAGGGTCATCGACTACGCCGCCTTCAGTGAGATCGCCAAGGAGGTGGGCGCCTACTTCATGGTGGACATCGCCCACATCGCCGGGCTCGTCGCGGCGGGCGAGCATCCCTCCCCCGTCCCCTACGCCGACGTGGTCACCACCACCACCCACAAGACCATGCGCGGTCCCAGGGGAGGCATTATCCTCACCAACGACGCCGCCATTGCCAAAAAGATCGACAGCGCCATCTTCCCCGGCGTCCAGGGCGGCCCCCTGATGCACATTATCGCCGCCAAGGCCGTGGCCCTGGGAGAAGTCCTGCGTCCCGACTTCAAGGCCTATCAGCACCAGATCGTGGTAAACGCCGCCACCCTGGCCAAGACCCTCCTGGACGGCGGGCTGGAGCTGGTCTCCGGCGGTACGGACAACCATCTCATGCTGGTGGATCTGAAAAACATGGACATCAGCGGCAAGGAGCTGGAGGTCCGGCTGGACTCCCTCCACATCACCGCCAACAAGAACGCGGTCCCCGGAGATCCCAGGCCGCCCAAGGAGAGCAGCGGCCTGCGCCTGGGCTCCCCCGCTGTCACCACCCGTGGGTTCAAGGAGGCTGAGATGAAGGAAGTGGGCGAGCTCATCTGCAAGGCCACCTTTGACTATGCCGCCTCCCGGAAGGAGATCCTTCAGCGGGTCGCCGCCCTCTGCGAGCGCTTCCCCATTTACGAGCGGGTCACTCCCTCCCCCAGAGACAGTGTTTTCCCCGGATAAGGTGGGGATACATCCGCCCCCGGCACGGGTTCCATCTGAACCTGCGCCGGGGGCGGTTTGTTGTGCTGTACCCACAAATCAACCGGATCAGCGGACCTGTCCTTCTCCGTAGATCACATATTTGCTGCTGGTAAGCTCCTGAAGCCCCATGGGGCCGCGGGCGTGCATCTTCTGCGTGGAGATGCCGATCTCCGCGCCCAGGCCGAACTCTCCGCCGTCGGTGAAGCGGGTGGAGGCGTTCACATAGACGGCGGCGGCGTCCACCTCGTTCAGAAAGCGCTGGGCTGCGAAATAGTCCCTGGTCACGATGCTCTCAGAGTGACCGGTGCCGTGGGCCGCGATGAAGCTCAGGGCTTCGTCCATATCCTTCACCACCCGGACCGCCAGAATATAGTCGCCGTACTCCGCATCCCAGTCTGCTTCCGTCGCGGGGATCCCCCGCTCTCCGAGGATGGCAAGAGAGGGTCCGTCACAGCGGAGCTCCACCTGCTTTTCCTCCAGAAGAGGCAGGGCCTTTTCCAGGAAGTCTGACGCGACCGCCTCATGAATGAGCACACATTCCGCAGCGTTGCAAACCGAGGGCCGGGAGCATTTGGCGTTGTACAGGATCCTGGCGCCCATTTCCAGATCGGCCTCCCTGTCGATATAGACGTGGCAGACGCCCTCCCCCGTTCGGATCACAGGGACGGTAGCCTCCTTTGCCACAGTGCGGATGAGCTGCGCCCCGCCGCGGGGGATCAGCACATCCACATACTCGCTGAGGTGCATCAGTTCCCTTGCGCTCTCCCGGCTTGTGTCCTCCACCAGGGCGATGCAGTCCTCCGGCAGTCCGACTTCTTTTAAAGCGGAACGCATGAGTTTTACGGCGGCCAGGTTGGAGCGGATCGCCTCTTTGCCGCCCCGGAGGATCACCGCGTTCCCGGACTTGAGACAGAGGGCGGCGGCGTCCACCGATACATTGGGCCTGGCCTCAAAGATGATGGCGATCACGCCCAGGGGGACCCTTCTCCGCCCGATGATCAGGCCGTTGGGCCTGGTTTCCATACGGTCGACCTGGCCGATGGGGTCCGGAAGGGCGGCCACCTCCCGCACCCCGGCGGCAGCCGCGGCCGCCCGTGCTTCCGTCAGCGTCAGTCGATCCAGCAGCGCGGGGCGCATCCCCGCAGCCTTCGCCGCCCGAACATCCTCCTCGTTGGCGGAAAGCCACTCGCTTCTCTCTTCTGTCAGCTTCCCGGCAATGGCCTCCAGGGCTCGGTTTTTCTGTTCGGTTCCTGCCAGGGCCAGAGTCCTTGCGGCTGCCTTCGCAGCGGAACCCAGTTCATTGATCGTCATTGGTTCAGCCTCCTCAGTGTTTTTCCGGAAGAAAGCGGGTGCCGATGGGCTCTCCGTCTACGATCCCGTAGATATCTTCCATCCGTTGTCCGTTGGTGATGACCATTTCGATCCCCGCTTCCATAGCGATGGACGCGGCGTTCAGCTTGGTCGCCATTCCTCCGGTCCCCCGCCAGGTACCGCTCCCTCCCGCCAACTCCCGGATCTCCGGCGTCAGCTCCGTCACGGTAGGGATCAGCTTGGCGTCGGCATCCTTGTGGGGGTCCGCGTCAAAGAGCCCGTCGATATCGCTGAGGAGGATCAGAAGGTCTGCAGAGCACAGCCGGGCCACGATCGCGGAAAGCGTGTCGTTGTCGCCCAGGATCTTGTTGTGTCCCGTCTCGATCTCCGCCGAAGAGACGGAGTCGTTTTCGTTGACGACGGGGATGACGCCCATTTCCAAAAGAGCAGAGAACGTGTTGGAGAGGTGCCCGGCGCGCAGCGGATCGTCCACGTCGTCCCCCGTCAGCAGGATCTGGGCTACCGAGCAGGTGTATTCGGAAAAAAACTTGTCGTAGATGTGCATGATGTTGCACTGGCCCACGGCGGCAGCGGCCTGCTTGTAGCGCAGCTCCGTCGGCCTCGCGCTGAGCTGCAGCTCCGCCACGCCCACCGCAATGGCCCCGGAGGAGACCAGAATGACCTCGTGCCCCCTGCCGTGAAGATCCGCCAGGACGCGGACCATGTGCTCGATCCGCTGCAGATTCAGCGAGCCGGAGCTGTGGGTCAGCGTAGAAGTACCGACCTTGATCACAATGCGTTTCTTTTTCTCCAAGGGAGAAGCCCCCTTTTTGCCGAAGTTTTCTCCCCTGCGCTTGGGAAGCTGTATCGGCCCTATTCTTTATTTTACCAATCAGCGAACAAAAGTGCAAGCTGTTTTTCAAGCAGCGTACTGCCGTCCTGTGTGATCCACAGTGGTTTTGCCGGGCAGCAGGAGTTCGCTTACCGGCACTACGCTGTACCCTTCCCGAAGCAGGTATTCCAGAATGTCCGGCAGGGCCTCCGGCGTGTGCAGCGCTGCGTTATGGAAGAGGACGATGCTCCCCGGCTGGACCCGGCCGCTTACCCTGGCATAGATGGTCTTCGCGTCGTAGTCCTTCCAGTCCAGACTGTCAACATCCCACTGTACCGCGGTGACCCCGATGCTCTCCACCGCCGCGATGACATGGTCGTCGTACTCTCCGTAAGGGCAGCGAAAGAGCGCTGGACGCACGCCGGTGACCGCCTCGATACGGTCCGACGCGGCATTCAGATCATCAATGATCTGGGACGTGGAAAGACTGTTGAAATGATCATGGTGGTTTGAATGGTTCATCACCTCATGCCCTGCCTCATGGAGGGCCAGGACGCTCTCCGGATACTTTTCCGCCCAGTCCCCGACTACAAAGAAGGTGGCCCGGACGCCGTACTTGCCCAGGATGTCGATGAGCTGTTGAGTGTCCTCATTTCCCCAGGCAGCATCAAAAGAGAGACTGACATACTTTCCGTCTCTCTGAACGCTGTAGACAGGAAGCCTTCTCGTGGCGGCGGAAGCGCCGACCACTGCCGGGTTGCACACTACGCAGGTAATGATCGCCACTGCCGCACTAAGGACGGCAATGATCCCCAACAGCCGACGGTCTATTCGCCTTTTCCTTTGTTTTCCGATAAGCAGCCGCATAGGATCACCTCCAGAGTTATGTATGCAGAGGGAAGGAGAAACTATGAATCCGAGCACCAAGATCTCCGGATGATTTGACTTTCCTGTTGAAACTTCCGCTGCTTTCGGATATAATCTATGAGATTTCGGGAACGGAGGTCTTTATCCATGAAGATCATCACCCTTTGCCGGGAATACGGCGCCGGCGGTCATTCCATCGGCCAGCGAGTCGCCAAAGAACTGGGCATCGAATTCTATGACAAGGACATAATTCGGAAAAGCGCAGAGGCTTTGGGTATCGACCCCGCTCAGCTCGCGGCGGAGGAAGAGGAGATCAGCCGCTCTGAGGCCTTTCTCCGCACCATCACCCCCATGTCCTATGAGCGAAAGGACAGTCTTTTTGAAGTGGAAAGCGAAGTCATCCTGAAGCTTGCCGCCCATGGACCCTGTTTTATCCTTGGCCGATGTGCCGATACGGTGCTCCGCGGCGCGGGGGTCCCCAGCCTGAACATCTTCCTTTTTGCCGACGAAGAACACAGGGCAAAGCGTGTCGGCGAACTGATCCACAGCAGCAATGCCTCCGAGATCCAGCGGGTGATGAAAAAGACCGATCAAGCCCGCCGCAGCTATTACACCCACTATACCGGTAAGGCCTGGGGAGATCACAGGAATTTCCATCTCTCCCTGGACAGCGGTACTCTGGGCTACGATACCTGTGTCCGCATTATCTGCGAAGCGGCAAATAGCGAAGGGTGATCCTCTGTCTCCAACGACGGGAGCGTCCTGACCCAGATGGGAAGAGAGCGGATGCTGCTTTTTTCCTGATGTATTCAAAAGTTCTTGCTTTTTACCGGCTCAAGTGATTTAATGCTTTAGCGAAGGATACTTAAAGCGCTGGCAGCGGAATTCCATTGCGTGCCGATTCAGGCGCTTCACCACAATTCAATCATACGCTGATTGCCTGTGTCCACCCAGTGGAGGCAGGCATAGAGGAAGCCGGTGAGAATCCGGAGCTTTACCCGAAGCTGTATGCGCTTGAGGCTGTCGTCCGTGACGCAAGTCGGTCATTGGGGAAACCTGAGAAGGCTGGAGGACAGACGCGCGTATTCGCCGTTTGGCGAATACCGGAATTGCGTGAGCCAGAAGACTGATCGGCGTATTGTTCGGTTCGGCATATGTGCCGGGCCATATCTTGATTGCGCAGAAATAACGGCTGCGGCAGACCGAAAGGCTGCCGCAGCCGCTGTTTTTCGGGAAAGACGGAAAGGTTTCTCCCGAGAGTATAAAAAGCAAAACCAATCAGAACGGAAAGGAGTCAAAAGCATGCAAAAGAAAAGAAAGAAGCTGCTGAGTCTTCTGCTGTCGGCGATCCTGATTCTGGGCCTCCTGCCCGCAGGGGTCCTGGCAGAAGACGTGGTCTTCACAGTCACCGCAAACGACTGTGATGTCATCGGCAGCTACATGGGTGAGGCCGCCTATCTCTACACCGGCACGGTCCCCGAAGGAACCAAGCAGGTGATCTTTGGCGACTTCATCGCCGAAGGAACGGGGATCATGTCCCTTACCGGCACTTACGCCTATCTCAGCGACAAGAATGCCGCTCCCCTCAGCGAGCTTTTCAAGCTCACCAAGGAGGATGTGGAAAACAGTGATTCCTGGGAACTCGCGGACACGTATGAGGACTACTCTTTCGAGAACTGCCTCGCCTACTTCCTGATGGACGAAGACTATAACATGGCCACCTATGTCATCGTCTATGAAAGCGAGCCGGAAACCATAAACTATAACCTTGGATTTACCGTCTCCGTGGGCGATCAGGTTCTGGACAATTCCGCCTTCCAGGTCGTGAAGAACGGCTACACCTACGTCGACTATATGTCCAATACCACCATCGTGGACGCCTACGTCGTCACCGTTCCCAAAGGCACCGAGAGCGTGACCCTTACCTTCCCGGAGAACCGCCTTGCCTACAACTACACCAAGGACGGGACCTACCTGGGCGGCTACTACCCCGGCGATACCTACATGACCGGCGCGCTGACTGCCGCCGTCCCCCTGGATTATTCCGACGACGCCACCCCGGCTGACGGAGAGATCGACTATATCCAGGTCCAGACCCCTTACGACGAAGCCTGGAATTCCACGCTGCTCTATGCCGTCACCTTCCAGTATGCTCCCGACCTGAGCTTCACCGTCACGGCGGGCGATACCGTTCTGGACAGTGCTTCCTTTGAGAAGCAGACGGGCGGTTATTCCTATTACGACTACGCCTCCCAGTCCAACAAGGCGGTGGACGCCTACGTGGTCACCGTCCCCAAGGGCACCGAGAGCGTGACCCTCACCTTCCCGGAAAACCGCCTCGCCTATAACTATACCAAGGACGGCAACTACCTGGGCGGCAACTACCCCGGCGAAACCTATATGGTGGGCGCGCTCACCGCCACCGTTCCTCTGGACTACGCCGACGATTCCACCCCGGCTGACGGCGAGATCGACTACGTGCAGGTCCAGACCCCCTACGACGCCTCCTTCAACACGACCATCCTCTACGCCGTGACCTTCCGGTATGAGGGCGGCGGAACCGGAACCGGCGAACCCACGACCCCGGGCGGTTCCTTCACCCCCGAGGAGGTGCGGGACGCCATTGCCGCCCGCTATGCCGCCTCCGGCGTCGTGACCGATCCCAACGGGCCCTGGCTGGCTTCCGATATGATGGCGTATCTCAGCCTGGATCCTGCCACGGCAAGCCGCCTCTCCGACGCGGAGAAGCAGGCGATCATAGACAAGGCCATCGATACCATCGAAACCACGACGAGCAGCACTGACGTTGCCAGATACGTCATCACCCTCTCCGCTCTGGGCTGCGACCCGACCCAGCTCACCGCCTCCGACGGTACGGCGCTGAACGCGCGGGAGAAGCTGGACAGCCTTTGCTTTGACAACGGCACGCTCATCGGAGCAGACGGGGCCTATTACTGCTACTCCCTTCCCTACCTCATGATCGCCTATCAGCAGCTGGACCAGGCGGAGGAAGCGCTTGCGGCCATGACCGCCACCGCGCTGGAGATCAAAGCCGCCTGGCTGGACACCACCTTCGGGCCGGATGGGCTGACGCCCTTCCTGCTGGCGCTGGCGCCCTACAAGGATACGGATACCGCCGTCGCCGCTGTGATCCAGGAGGCCCTTGACCTTCTTCGGTCGCTGCAGGCCGCCGACGGCTCCGTCGGCAACGCTGCCTCCACCGGCCTCGCCATCGCCGGTGTTGTCGCCGTGGGTCTTGACCCGACGGAGATCAAGTCCGCCGAAGGCAAGAACCTGGTGGACGGCCTTATGGTGAATACTTCCAGCACCGGCGACGCTTTTGAACCGACTTCCAGCAGCTATTCCACCGAGCAGGGCTTCCGGGGCCTCATCGCCCTGGCCCATGCGCCCGGCTACCGTATTTACGATTTCAAGGCGCTGGCCAAGGTC
>JAEEGL016508997.1_pt1 | contig 13476 bp, 10 predicted proteins | sample 9134231 | NCBI WGS metagenome assembly JAEEGL01 (sample SAMN16246548, study PRJNA631951) | gut metagenome | biome: gut microbiome; feature: rumen; material: fiber-attached | host: Bos | place: Iran: Karaj | collected 2018-10
ACAAAGGCGCGATGGTAACCGCGAAGGAACTGGACGAGATGCAGAACAAAATGTATGAAGAAACGGCGGCGGCCCTCGAGGCGGAGACCGGTGCCGCACAGTAAACGCGGGGAGAAGCCAGGTGAGAACCACGGGGACGGTTCCATTGGCTGCCCTGAAGGGAGCCAGAGAAACACGTCCCCATGGTCACCCGCCCCGGCGATGGAGTCCGGGGTTTTTTTGTGCGCAAAAAAATGCGGCGCCGGGCAGCGCCGCAAGGGGTAGGGGGGATAGAGTATGTTTCAAGGAGTTTATGCGCTCCTCATGGCCAATGCTATGCCCGGAAGTTAAAATCAACTTAAAGTGCAGAAATTATGATTTGCTGATGAACAAAGGAGAGGCTCCCGTTTTCACGGGAGCCAGGGTATGAAGAAGATTCTGTTGGGTTGGAGTGTACCCCTTCAGGGATTAATAAGCATGGGGGCCGGGAACATAGATCCAGTAGCCATCGGTGATGTCGTTGGCGTTCTTGATCACGTCCGCGTTCATTTCCTTCAGATCACGCCAGGTGACGCCGTAGCGCTTCGCAATGCGGATCAGGGTGTCGTTCTTCTTGATCTGATACAGATCGCAGCCAAAGCGGGGAGCGGGCTTCTTGGCGTAGCCGCCTCTGCCACCGGATACCTTTTCCATTTCGTTGAGGTTCATTTCGTTCATTTCCATGATTCTGATCTCCTTTCAGATGATTTATCTTTGGTTGATTTATTTTACCGGAGTCCGTTATCTGCCGGACACCTGTATATACGCAGAACAAAGGCCGGGTGGCAGTGGATTCCGGACATTTTTATGAAAAAGTTTTTTTGTATGCATGTATCATACAGGAAAAAGGCTTATACGTCAAGGGTTTCGGGGGGTTATGGTTTATTTGATTGTACGGGCGACGCGGTGGGCTATGTTCTGCCAGAGGTCCACTAATGCTCCGTGGTCCTTATGGAGGGACTGGGGGAGGGTGGGAACACGGTCGTAGAGGAGCTGGAGGTATTCCATATGGTTGCCGTGGTCGTCGAGGATTTCAATCCTCTGGGTGCGGGAGGTGCCGCGGCGGGATTCCCGGACATCGGTGACGACACCGCTGACAATGACGGGCCCCGTGGTCTTGCCCTGGAACGTCACGTTCACCCGGGCGCCCAGATCGAGCTGATGGCCTTCCACCTCATCGAGGAAGACGGTGACGCTGTGCTCGGTCATGTTGGTGGTGACGCCGGAGTAAACCTGATCGTCAGCGGCGACCTGGACCAGTTCCGCATCGTTCACCCGGACCACTTCGCCGTCATAATCCCGGCCGTCCACGAGGAAGAGGGACATGATCAGGTAATAGAGATTACGGATGATCCAGAACAGGAGGATCAGGAGGCTGACCACCTGGAAGGCCTGGAAATGGATGATGACGCGCACGATGCCCACCACGGAGAGGGCGATCAGCACCAGAAAGGGGAGCATGGAGCGGAAGTCCCGCTTGCGCTTTCCGCCGGCACCGGATTTGTCCGTGACCTTGAAGGTGGAAAGGGTAATGCCGAAGGTCTCCTTCAGGACCGGGATCAGCAGGTGGGGCATGACGCTGGTTTCATAGATGCCGCTCCACTTGATGGAGATCAGGTTGCGGCTGTTGAGGCGCAGGGAGAGATCCTGCAGGATGAACATGGGCAGCCAGAAGAGCAGCAGCTCCAGCCAGTTGCAGCGGAAAACCGGGATCATGAAGGCCGCGTAGAGCAGCGGGGAAAGCAGGTAGATCAGGTTCTTCAGCGGGGAATACCAGTAGGAAACGGAGCTGAGGTAGCTGATCTTCTGCGAGAAGGACAGGTTCTTGCGGGAGAGGAGCTTCAGCTTGCGGGCGGTGACGATGACGCCGCGGGCCCAGCGGGTGCGCTGCTGGATATGCTCCTTAAAGGTATGGGGCGTCTGGCCGCTGGCCAGGGGCTCCGGCAGGGCGAGGCTCACATAACCCGCAGACTCGATGAGCATGCCGGTGGCGAAGTCCTCGGTGATGGAGCCGGTAAAGAAGCCGCCGATATCCTCCAGGGCGCGGCGGGAGAGGACCGTATTGGACCCGCCGTAGATGACGCTGTTGGTGCCGGTCTTGGCGGGCTCGATGGTGCGGTAGAAGAAGTCCTGCTCGTTGGGGGCGCGCTTCTCGCAGTAAAGGGCGTGCTGGAAGACATCCGGATCATAGAAGCACTGGGGTGTCTGCAGCAGGCCCAGGCGGAGGCGTTCCTCCTCGGGACGGCCCTCCTCCCGGAGTTCCGCATCCACAAAATAGGGAATGGTCTTCAGCAGGAAATCACTGCGGGGGATCATATCCGCATCGAGGGTAACGATATAGGGCGCGGAGGTGAGGGCCATGGCGTGATTCAGGTTGCCGGCCTTGGCGCCTTCATTGTCCGGGCGGTCGAAATAACCGACGCCCATCTCCTTCGCCAGGGCGCGCATCTCCGGGCGGCGGTTGTCATCGCAGAGCCAGATATGCACCCTGGAAGGATCCGGGTATTTGATATGCACGCAGCCATTGAGGGTCTTGCGCAGGAGCTCCGGCGGCTCATTGTAGGTGGCAATGAAAATATCCACCTCCGGCCAGGCGTCCTCCGGGATCTCCGGCAGGGGGCAGGTGCGGGTGCTGAGGAGGTTGCGGTAGAGGATCAGGGTTTCGAAGAAGCCCACCAGCTCCACGATGAGCAGGACAATATTCGCTGTGACGGCGAGCCAGCCGGACTCAAAGGGAATGGAGCGGGCGAAACGCCAGAGCATGTAAATGACGGAGGCCCAGGCGGCGAGGATCAGGCAGATCCAGCCGGCCATGCGGCCTTTCTTCCCGCGGCGGACTTCATCCCTGCCGATAATGTCGTAGTAGGTGCGGCGCTTCTGACGGGAACTGTTCCTGCGGACCAGGAGCCAGATCATGACGGCCAGGAGAAGGACGCCGCCGGCGATGCCCAGGTACAGGAGCCAGGTGGAGAACTCCCAGCCGGTCCTGGTGCCCAGGGAGCGGGTGAAAGTATTCCGGAGGCGGGTGATGAAATTCACGGGCACCTGGGCGGCGGGGGCGCTGATTTCGATGGGATCCTCGCCGCGGATCAGGGAGCGGACCCATTTGCCGGACTCAGTGATGTATTCGTCCTTCAGCTCGCCTTCCGGATCAAACTGACGGGTGAAGAAGGCGGAGGATTCCTCCTTGTTGGAGAGGCTCCAGACGGCATAGCTGAGCTTGTTGTCATTGAGGAAGGAGAACCAGATGGCGGCGGATTCAAAATCGATCTCACCGTCGCCGGAAGCTTCGCAGATGCCGCACTCGCTGATGAAGACCGGCAGCCCTTCCTTCAGGGCGGAGGAGAGCTCGCCGAGGAGGCCTTCATGATGGGTGGCGCAGTAGAAATGGAGCACGTACATAATATTGTCGAACTCCAGGGGGCGGAGGAGCGGGTCGCCCAGGTTCCGGTCGTACTCGGTGGTGCCGACGACGATGACCGCATCCGGGATATAGGAGCGGATGACGGGGATGACTTCGTTGGCGTAATCCGCGACCTCGGACCAGAAGGTGTTGCCGTTGGGCTCATTGCAGATTTCAAAGATAAGGTTCGGGTACTGGGCGTAGTCCTCGGCGATCATGGCGAAGAAGCCCTTGGCGGCTTCCTTGTTCATATTGGGATTGTAATCCTCGAGGATATGCCAGTCCACCAGCACGTAGACATCCGCGGCGATGGCGGCTTCAATGCCCTTGCGCATGAGATCCAGGTTATCCTCATGGAGCTTTTCATTGCAGTAGTCAACGGAATACATGGCGATACGGATCATGTTGCAGTTCCACTCCGCGGCGATGCGGCGGAAGAGGTTTTCGCTGATATATTCCGGATACCAGGAGAGGCCGTGGGTGCTGACGCCGCGAAGCTGCACCGGGCGGCCGGACTGGTCCACCAGCTGGGTGCCTTCCACGTGGAGGCGGCCGTTGACGGAGGGGCGGGCAGTGTAGACCTCCGGGGATTCCGCGGATGCGCAGGCGGGAAGGAGGGTGCAGAGAAGTAGCACGGCGCAGAGCAGGACGGACAGCAATCTCTTCATGATGGAGCCTCTTTCCGGTTTTAGTGATCAGGGAACAGATTTTCGGTTGGTAAATATAGGTGTATTGTCGTACAGGCAGAGGGATTTGTCAAGGCGGGGAGGGATTAAACGGGTGGCGGGAGAATTTAATTTCAGGTTGATAAATTCATAAGGAGAAAAATGATGGGTAAGTTGGATGTGATGAGGGCTTTGGCTTTGGATTATCCGGTTTTATATCTGAATCCGGATGTGGATACGATGGAGGAATACCGGAAGGTGGTATTGCGGGGGGAGACGCCTGCATCCACGTCGCTGGCGCATTACCGGGGAAGTTCCGGGGATGTGGAGGAGACGGAAGGGACGCCGGTGGGCGATGTGCGTGTCGTGACCCTGGGGGACCGGCAGGACTTTGAGCTGGTGATCCGGGGGCTGATGGGAGCCAAGGACGGGCCGCAGACGCCGGTGCCGGCGAGCCAGGGGGCGGCGATGATGACCGTGTTCAACTGGCCGCGGATCCATGCGCACCTGGCGAAATTCCCGCCGGAGGAACAGGGCGCGGAGTTCAAGCGCTTCACCGCGGACAAGAAGAACTACCAGGACACGCTGGTGGTGCTGTCCCGGGGACCCTACAGCCATGTGGACGCGGCGGCGGCCGGATTTGAGGAAGATGAATGGGTGACGTACAGCGACACGATCCGGAGATATCACGAGCTGACCCACGTGATCTGCCGGCGGACATATCCGCAGGACATTGACGCGCTGCGGGACGAACTGGTGGCCGACGCGGTGGGCCTGGCAGCCGCCTTCGGCAGGTATGACCGGCGGCTGGCGGACCTGTTCCTGGGGATCACGGCGGGAAAATACACCGGCGGGCGGCTGGCGAACTATACGGAGAAGGCCGAAGAAAAAGCGGCGCAGGTGAGTGCCGCGATGGACCGGATGGAAACAATTGTGGCGGAAACGAAATGGGAGAGTGCCTTTGACCTGATTCCCGGGCTGATGGAAGTACCGGGACTGAAATAAGGATCAGAAAAGCAGCGGAGGAGGCGGGATTGCCTGCGGCGGCAAAAAATGGTAAAATCAGGGTGTGAAACAAAACCGCATACGGAGGAACCCTATGAAAAAACTGATTTCTGTATTGCTTGCACTTTTGATGATCCTGAGCGTGGCAGCGGCTGCCCTGGCGGAGGCGCTGCCGGTTACAGAACTGCCGATTACCAAAGACACAGGACCGGAACCGGTGACCGCGAAGATCAAAGAGATCAACAAGCACGGGAACATCCACCTGGAGTACAAGGGAAGCGACATGCTGGCTGCCGGGTGGAAATGCGGGGATATCGTGAACGTCATTGTCGGCGGGAAAACGCTGGAGATGCCCCTGGGGACCGAATTCACCGACGTGGAAGCGGGCCGGATGCTCTGCCGGATCGTGATCCGGCCGGACATGGACGAGGACTATGTCTCCCTGGTGATCAATATGGGGGACTTCACGACGGAATCCGGCCTGGCGGTGAAGGAAACCACGGAGGAAGATCCCGGATTCAAATGGAACTACGCGGAAGGGATCGAAAACCCGGAAGAGATTACCATCGTGATGAAGGAGCCGGGCGGATACTATGACCAGTGGACGATCCGCCAGCTGAAGCGCACGACCCTCCGGGAGGACTACCCGCACCTGGGGGATGAGGAGTACGCCAACTTCCGCATGGTGAAGGGCGGGGACATCGCCGAAGGCAGGCTGTACCGCTCCTCCTCCCCGGTGAACCCGGAGCTCGGCCGGAACACGCAGGCGGACAGGGCGGCGGAAGATGCCGGCATCCGGACGGTGCTGAACATGGTGGACAGCAGCGAAGCCCTGCAGGCCTACGAAGGCTACGGGGACAGCTACACCGGGAAACAGAAGACGATCCTGATGCAGATGGACATCGACTACCGGACGGAGGCATACAGGGAAGGCATCGCAAAGGGACTGCGTTTCCTGGCGGAGAACGAAGGACCTTACCTGATCCACTGCCTGGAGGGGAAGGACCGGACCGGCTTCCTCTGCGCCGTGCTGGAATGCCTGGCGGGGGCGACGGAGGAAGAGGTCGTAAAGGACTACATGGCCACCTACGCGAACTTCTACGGCGTAAAGGAAGGCACGGAGACCTATGGGATCATCTGCGAGAGCAACCTGTTCAAGCCGCTGAAGATTTCCTTCGGCGTGGAAACGCTGAAAGGCGCAGACCTGAAGGCCTGCGCCGAGGAATACCTCCAATCCATCGGACTGACGGCGGAGGAGATTGCCGCGATCCGGGAGAAGATCTGCAACTGAGGAAAGACTGTAAACTGAAGAATATCCAATCAAAAGGGAATGGTAAGCCGGCGGCTTACCATTCCACTTTTTTGAGGGCCACGCCGGTGCGGCAGGGGAGGTAGAGCCTGATGCCGTAACCGAACTCCGTATCGCCGGCGTGATAGATATTATCCATATTGATGCGGGTCTGGCCGCCGTAGGGCCAGTCGTCCGTGGAGAAGATGACCCGGTAGCCGCCGGGGCCGGTGACGCGGCAGTTGATGAAGACGCTCTCCTGGGACCAGGTGGGATGCAGGTTGAAGGCGTAGAGCAGGCCGCCCCGGGCGAAGATCAGGAGCTTGCGCTCATTGTCGATCCAGAGGCTTTCCGCCGGGCCGGTGCAATGGACCTTATGGGTATTCATGAGATAGGTCATGCCCCGGTCGAAATTGGCGAGCCATTCATACTTCAGGTCCCAGTTATGGACGAGGGACCACTGGCGGCGGGCGTAATGATAGCTCCAGCCGTTGCCCTGGCGGGGGAAGTCCACCCACTCCGGATGGCCGAACTCATTGCCCATGAAGTTCAGGTAGCCGTTGCCGGCAAGGGAGCAGGTGAGGAAGCGGATGACCTTATGCATATCGATGGCCCGGTCCATGCTGAGGGAATGGTATTCCTTCTCCATGCCGGTATACATCTCCGCATCCGCCATGCGGAAGATCAGGGACTTATCGCCTACGAGGGCCTGGTCATGGGACTCGGCGTAGCCGATGCTCATCTCGCCCGGACGGCCCCAGGTGAGCTCATGCCAGAGGAAGTGCATGTTCCAGTCCTCCTGCATCTGGTCCTTGACGAGCTTGATCCAGGTGTCCGGCATGCCCATGGCCAGGCGGTAATCGAAGCCCACGCCGGCGTACTCCAGGGGCAGGCACATGCCGGGGAAGCAGGACACATCCTCCGCCACGGTCATGGCCTTCGGGTTGATGCCGTGGATGAGCTCATTGGCCAGCATCAGGTAAATACGGCCGTCCACATTGGTATTCATGGAGAAATAGGAATCATAGCCGTTGAAGGAGCAGTTCCCGTGGTTTTCGTACATCATGGAGGTGACGCCGTCGAAACGGAAACCGTCGAAATGGAACTCATCCTGCCAGTACTTCAGATTCGAAAGCAGGAAATGAATGACGGAATGCTTGGCGTAATCGAAAATCCTTGTTTTCCAGTTGGGATGCCAGCCCCGGTCGCCGGGGAGGAAGTACTGGTCATCGGTGCCGTCGAGCTGGTTAAGGCCCTCGCCCACATTGGGGCAGGCGTGGCTGTGGACCACATCCAGGAGGACGGAGATGCCCATGGAATGGGCCTTGTTGATCAGGTACTTCAGGTCCTCCGGGGTGCCGTAGCGATGGGTGGGGGCGAAGAAATTCGTGACCTGGTAACCGAAGGAGGCATAGTAGGGATGCTCCTGGATGGCCATGAGCTGCACGGTATTGTAGCCGGCATACTTGATCCACTCCAGGGTTTCATCCGCGAACTCCCGGTAGGAGCCGATATGGCCGTGCTCCTGGGCCATGCCGATATGCGCCTCATAGATCATGGGGGAATCGGGCCGCTGTTTGCAGTAGAAATCACCGTCGGTCCACCGGAAGGACTCGTCCGGCATCCAGATCTGGCCGCAGAGGGTTTCGCTGGCCATATCCATGACGCAGCGGGTGATATAGGCGGGGATCCGCTCGAAGCTGGCGCCCTGGCGGCCCACCATGAGCTTCACGAACTGGCCGTGCTTCAGGGCATCCCAGCCGTCCAGGGTGATCTCCCACACGCCGCCGCCAATGTGATGCAGCGGGTTGGACCACTTGTCCCAGTCATTGAAATCCCCGGTGAGCCAGGCGGCGTCCGCCCCCGGCAGCCACTCCCGGAAGACCCAGCCGGTCTCCGTGCGGTGGAAGCCGAAATAGCGGTGGCCGTTGGCAAAATCCGACAGGGAGCCGGTGCCGTTCAGGTGCCAGCGACGGTCGTTATACCGGTCCATATGCATCCGGATCTCCCCGCTGTAGGGGGAAAGACCCGGGTCTTTTTCCATCAGGAACCATAAGGCGTCGTCTACGTGAATCACGGGCAATCCTCCTACCTTCCAAATTGACGGGCTATATGAACATTTTTCTTCGCTGGGAGTATTCTACCATCCCCGGCGGGGAAAAATCAATTTTTTATTTTTTTTTCAAGATTCATTTAAGGTTCGCCCTTTACAATGCAGCCATCACGAAAGGAAAGGCGGTGCTTACTAAATGAAACGGAAGCACACTATGATACAGAAAATCACGAAGATGGCGGCAATGCTGCTGGCGGGAATCATGATAATGGCAGGCGGATTCCTGCAGACGGCCTCGGCCGCGGACAGCGGGACGCCCATCTATGCAAGCGCGGACCTGTTCACGGACAGGGACCTGGCACAAACGGCGGACCTGAGCGAGGCGGAGTACATCACCGTAACCGACGGACAGGACATCCGGATCACGGAAGCCGGAGTATACGTGCTGAGCGGAACGGCGGCGAACGCCACGGTGTATGTGGAAGCGGCGGACGACGTGAAGGTGCAGCTGGTGCTGCAGGGACTGCAGATGACGAACACGGATTTCCCCTGCATCTATGTTGTATCGGCGGACAAGGTGTTCATCACCACGGCGGCGGACAGCTCGCTGGCGGTGACCGGAAGCTTCCGGGCGGACGGCAGCACGAACACGGACGGGGTGATCTTCTCGAAGCAGGACCTGACGATGAACGGTACAGCCGTACTGACCATCACCTCCACGGAGAACGGCGTAGTCTGCAAGGACGACCTGAAGATCACCGGGGGAACCTACGTGATTACCGCGAACTCCAAGGCCTTTGAGGCCAACGACTCCATCCGGGTGGCGGGCGGCACCTTCACGCTGCGGGCCGGCACCGACGGACTCCACGCCGAGAACAGCGACGACAACAGCAAAGGATATGTCTGGATCGGCGGCGGCAGCCTGAATATCGTAAGCGGAGACGACGGGATCCACGCCACCTCCACCGTGCAGATCGACGACGGCGAGATCACGATCAGCGCGGCGGAAGGCATCGAGGGAACTTACGTCCAGGTCAACGGCGGCACGGTGAGCATCGCTGCCAGCGACGACGGCATCAACGCCGGACAGAAAACAAACGGCGTGGAGGTCGCCATCGAATTCAACGGCGGGACGGTGAACGTGGCCATGGGCGCCGGGGACACCGACGGCATCGACTCCAACGGGAACCTGTACATCAACGGCGGCGTCATCAGCGTGACGGGAAACAGCACGTTTGACTACGACGGAACGGTTTCCTTCACGGGCGGCACGGTTTACATCAACGGCCAGCAGACCTCCTCCATCCCGAACCAGATGATGGGCGGCCAGGGCTTCGGCGGACGCGGAGGCCGGGGCGGCTGGTAAGAAACAACACAAAGAAACAGGGAGGCATTCACATGGCACAGGGTAAGGAAAACTTCACCAATGTGATGCAGCGATATGAACTGAAATACCTGATGGACCGGGGGCAAACCGCATACCTGATGAACCGGCTGCGGGGACACATGGAACCGGACCGGTACGGCAAGACCACCATCGCCTCCCTGTACTACGATACGCCGGACCGGCGGCTGATCCGGGCCTCGCTGGACAAGCCGGACTTCAAGGAGAAGATGCGGCTGCGGTCCTACGGCAGGGCAACGGAAGATTCCCCCGTATTCCTGGAGCTGAAGCGGAAGGCTTCCGGTATCGTATACAAGCGGCGGGTGCGGAGCACGCTGCCGGAGGTGCGGGCATTCTTCCGGGGCGAAAACGAGCTGTTCGAAAACCGGCAGATCAACAGGGAACTGAACTGGTTCCGGGATTCCTACGGGGAGCTTGAACCGGCCTGCCTGATCATCTACGACCGGATCGCGTATTTTGAGCCGGAGGGGGACCTGCGGCTGACCATCGACTTCAATCCCCGGTACCGGATGGAAGACCTGCGGCTGACGGGAGACATGGACGGGATTCCGCTGCTGCCGGAAGGCAACACGATCCTGGAGGTCAAGGTGCAGGCGGCGATGCCGATGTGGCTGAGCGCCGTCCTGGACGAAGGGGAAATCTACAAGAGCAGCTTCTCCAAATACGGGGAGGCCTTCAGGCGGGAAAACGCGGAACGGCCGCTGCGGCCGATCCTCCGGGTACTCCGGAGCGCCTGAAAGAAGAACGCGTGACAAGCAAAGGAGAGAGGGAACATGTTCAATTCGATTTATTCCGCGAGCGTGACACCGGCGCAGCTGCTGCTGATGGCGGCGGCCGCGCTGGGATCCGGCATCCTGTACTCATGGCTGATGAGCTTCCGGATCCGGGCAAACCGGCGGTTCTTTATCGTCAGCTCGGTGCTGCCCTTTGTGGTGGGGCTGGTGCTGACCTTCATCAACGGCAACATCGGGGCGGGGATCGCCTTCGGCGGCGCGTTTGCGCTGACCCGGTTCCGCTCCGCCCAGGGAACCAGCGATGAGATCGTCGCGGTGCTGATCGCCATGGCGGCGGGATGCGCCTTCGGCATGGGCTACATTGCCTACGGCGTGCTGGTGCTGGTGATCATGGGACTGCTGTTCCTGGCGCTGAGCGGGACGAAGCTGTTTGACCACAAGGGCATGCAGGAAGAGAAACTGCTGAAGATCACGATTCCGGAATCCCTGGACTACGCGAGGGCGTTTGAGGAACCCTTTGGACGGTACCTGAAGGAATCGCAAAACGTGGGCGTGAAGACCACGGGCATGGGCAGCATGTACCGGCTGAGCTTCAAAATCCGGATGAAGAACCCGGAAGAAGAAAAAGAAATGATCGACGAGCTGCGGACCCGCAACGGCAACCTGGAAATCGCTGTGCTGCCCTGGGCAGAACCGCAGGCGCAGCTGTAATAGCTTTCCGAAGGGAGGCATAGCAATGAGAAAGAAACACCCGGTGCTGCGAAACCTGCTGCTGGACGCGGCGGCGGCCGGACTGGCGCTGACGGTTTTCGCGCTGTTCCACCATGTGCTGCCCAGCAAGCAGCAGAGCCTGAACGTGCAGACGGTGCGGCCGGCGACGGCCCAGGCGGCGGCCGAGACCGCCGCAACGGCAGAGATCCAGGCGGCCGCGGAGACCCCGGCGGTCACGGAGACGGCTGATGAGACGGCTGCGGAAACGGCAGAGGAAACCTTCCGGCCGGAGGTGCGGATGACGGCCTCGGCGGGAACGAACGACGCGGGAAGCGGAAAAGGCTCCGGCCGGCAGAGCGGCCGCGGCAGCGGAAAGGGCAACAGCGGAAAGAACAGCGGAAAAGGCGGCGGGAACTCCAAAGGCGGCAGCGCCCTGGAGGAGAGCGGCGAAACGGCTGCAGCTGCGACCGCGGCAGCTTCGGAGACGGTGAACGTACCGATCGCGCAGAAATTTGCGGACAAATACACGGACGAGGTTATTGAGACGGAGAACAGTTACTCGAGCCCTGATCTTTCGATCACGGTGAACGAGGTCAACGACGGGAACGTGACCTATTACGTTGCGGACATCTATGTGCGGGACATTACCTGCTTCCAGACGGCGCTGGCATCGGATACCTACGGCAGCGGATTCCGGGACAGCATCACCGGGATGGCGGCGCTGAAGGGTGCGCTGCTGGCGGTGAACGGGGACTACTACGGCAACACCAGCGAGGGCGTGGTGATCCGCAACGGCACGATCTACCGGGCGAACCCCACGGACTGCGACGTGTGCGTGCTATACTGGGACGGGACGATGAAAGTGATGCCCGGGAGCGCCTTCTCCGTGGAAGAAGCGGTGGAAAACGGCGCCTGGCAGGCCTGGACCTTCGGGCCGGCGCTGCTGGACAGCAACGGGGAAATCCTGACGGAGTTTGCCAGCCCAAGCCGGATTATCTCCGCCAATCCGCGGACGGCCATCGGATACTACGAACCGGGGCATTACTGCCTGGTGGTGGTGGACGGCCGGGGCGAATCTGCCGGAATCACGCTGCCGCAGCTGAGCCGGCTGTTCCACAGCCTGGGCTGCACCGCGGCCTACAACCTGGACGGCGGGAACTCCTCCATCATGGTATGGGGAAACGAAGTGATCAACAATCCTTCCGGCGGCGGAAGGGAGAGCAGCGACGCGCTGCTGATTGCGGAGGTGCGGAGCAATGAGTAAAGCAATCAAATGGATGAACCATGTGACGGCCATCCTGGGGATGATGTTTCTGGTGTTCCTGGTGCTGGACCAGTTCAATCCCCTGATGAACTTCACGGACAATCGGATTTCGCGGTGGCTGCTGGCAGCCCTGTGCCTGGCTGCCATTGCCCGGAGCATCATGGGCTGGCGGCGGGACGGCGGAAACAGAGGGGGAAACCATGAACAACTGGATGAATAACAAACGGGCCGGTGCTGCAGGGCGGATTGCCCTGGCCGGCCTGATTTCCGTTGCGGTGCTGCTGATCTGCTCAAAGAATTCGCCGCTGTTCCCGATGAACGACTGGGTGGACGTGAACTGCTTTTTCACCGTCGGGCGGGGAATGAAGCACGGGCTGACACCCTACCTGGACCTGTACGAACAGAAGGGGCCGCTGCTGTACGCGGCCTACGCGCTGGCGGCCTGGATTTCCGAGACCAGCTTCCTGGGCGTATTCATCGTGGAGGCGCTCTGCTTTGCCGTGTTCCTGTACATCAGCGGGCGGACGGCGGAAATGCTGTCCGGATCGCCGGCAGCCTTCGCATGGGCGGCGGCGGGACTGGGCATCGGCGTGCCGCTGTCCCCGGCGTTCTCCCACGGGGGAAGCGCAGAGGAGCTGTTCCTGCCGGTATTTGCGCTGGCGCTGTATATTGTGCTGAAGGCGATGAAGGAGCGGAAGCCCCTGACGGCGCGGCAGGCCTGCTCCCTGGGCGTCTGCGGGGCCGCGGCGCTGTGGACGAAATACACCTTCTGCGGCCTGTTTGCCGGGCTGGCGATTGCGGTGATTATCTGGCATATCGCGGACTTCCGGGGACGGAAACTCTGGAAAACGGTGCTGCAGGCTGCGCTGGGCGCGGGGATCGTGACGGCGGCGGTGCTGATCCGCTATTTGATCGCCGGGGCGCTGCCGG